>CDZF01044641.1_pt1 | contig 240892 bp, 149 predicted proteins | sample 557591 | NCBI WGS metagenome assembly CDZF01 (sample SAMEA3182093, study PRJEB8094) | gut metagenome | biome: human; feature: gut; material: Stool; isolation source: human stools | place: Canada | collected 2012-02-04
AGGGACTGGGCAACGGAGGAGAAAACTTCTTGAACATGCGTATAGACTATTCAAAAAACAAATATGACAACGGTCAGGAATACAACACAAACGGGATGTTTGACAATGCCAGGCAGAATTATGACATCGACTTTGTGACAGTATCACCATACGCCCATTTCAAGTTTAACGACAAAATGAACCTGACAGCCGGCCTTGAGTATTACTATATGTCCAACATGAACAATAACCGCGGCACAAAGACGATGTCATATATAGAAGACGGCAAGTTTTGTCTGAATCAGGATTACTATTCTGCATGGGCTGAATATAGCCTGATACCAAGCAAGTCGCTGTTCTTGAAGTTCGGGATGAGATACAGCGGAACGAACGAGAAATACAAGGATTACCTGGACAGTTCAAACAACTTCGAGAGATGGCAGGACGGAATATGCTCCTCGCTGTCAGGACAGTGGACCATCGACGAAAACAAGATGAGATATTTGAACATCAGCTACCGCCGCATGTTCTATCTGCCCAACTACGGCTACCGTATTCCGAACGTGACATGGCAGGGAGACGACCTCTACAGCATAGGCAACACGGATCTTAAAAAGGAAGTGTATGACGATGTAGAACTGTATTTCTCTTTAAACAGACGTTTATCTTTCTCATATAGCATGAGCTACGGAAGCGACATTGTGAGCGTAATCATGCATAAAGACGAAAACCGCCCGGGCGTATATTACACCAGGCCTGAAAACTCAGCCTACTGCATGCAGCAGTCGCTCACGATGAACTATACAGGGCGTATATTCAGCTTCTGGCACACAAATACCAGCATTGCATATCTATACAGACATTCACGCAGCGGCGAGAACAAGATTAACCACGGAACTTTTACGTTCAGAAGCAACAACGACTTCAAGATAAACAAGTATTTAGGACTTACGCTCAATATGACAGCATCGAGCAAAAACAGGACTGAAAGTTATGATGAGAACGCGAGGTTCAAAATGGACGTCAGCGGATATGTGTCGCTGATGAAAGGAAAGATGAACGTGAGCCTTCTGTACGAAAACATACTCTACAACACAAAGAAACTTACTATGTTCGGTGAAGGCTGGGAGAAGAGACGCACTTTGCTTACACCGGATTCGCACGTAGTGCTGTTTGTTACATGGAACTTCACGGCAGGAAAGAAGATAAATAATCAGACACTGCCTACGGTTAAAAACAAGCCGGTGAATACACCGACGTTCTGAGAAGTGAAGAGATAGGAGTGAAAGATAAGAGTGAAGGAATAAGGTTAGATGCCGGTCATTTCAAATGTTGTATTGTAAGATGTTGTACAGATGTAAATTGGCATAACATTTGAAAACTTCGCTCTTCACTCTTATCTCTTCACTCACATAATGTATTTCAATTTAAATAAAATGTGCCTATTTATTTTGAAATTAACTTTACATGCATTATCTTTGCAACTGAAACAATACGGTTTAAACCATTAATGGAAGAAATTATAATTATTCTGCTATTGATATTTTTCAACGGAATATTTTCAATGTCCGAGATAGCAGTTATATCAGCGAGAAAGGTAACATTAACAAACGACGAGAAGAAGGGGAGCAAGGGCGCAAAGACTGCCCTCAGGCTGGCCAACGACCCCGACCGGTTTTTATCCACCGTACAGATAGGCATCACGCTTATCGGCATTCTCACAGGTATCTATTCGGGTTCGGCCATATCGGGCAAGTTTGCTGACGTGCTCGAGCATGCCGGTATGTCGGCATCATGGGCCTATCCCGTGGCACAGACAATAATAGTAGTCATTGTTACATATCTGACGATAATTCTTGGCGAGCTTGTTCCAAAGCGCATAGGCATGAGCGTTGCCGAGCGCGTGTCAAAGGTTATATCGCGCCCTATGTATGTGCTGTCGCTCATAGCCAGTCCGTTCGTATGGATTCTGTCAAAGAGCACAGAGGCAATAGTCAACCTGCTCGGCGTTAAGAATGCGGAGAGCAAGGTTACAGAGGAGGACATAAAGTCGATTGTCCAGGAAGGCAAGGAAGACGGCGAGGTGCAGGAAGTTGAGCAGGACATCGTTGAGCGCGTGTTCATGCTTGGCGACCTTAAGGTAAATTCGCTTATGACACACCGCTCAGAGGTGGTTACGCTCGACGTGAACATGACTAAGGACGAGATAAGACAAGTGCTTAACGACGACCTCTATGAGTCGTATCCCGTTATAGACCACAGTCTGGAGAACATCGTGGGCGTGGTGTCGCTTAAGGATCTTATCTTCAGACTCGACGCAAGCACTCTCAACCTGAAGGAGATAATGCGTCCGGCTGTTTATTTCTACGAGAACATGAGCGTGTATAAGGCTCTCGAACAGATGAAGGAGAAACGCCTTACACAGGCCTTTATCTGCGACGAGTTTGGAAGCTTTCAGGGCGTAATCACTCTGAGAGACATCCTTGAGGGCCTTGTAGGAACTATAGACGAGGTGAACAACGAACCTGACATCATAGAGCGTGAAGACGCAGCGAGCTGGCTTGTTGACGGACAGTGCTCTTTCTACGACTTCCTGTCTTATTTTGACAAAGAAGACCTGTACGACGGCGAACAGAACTACAACACCTTGGCCGGACTGATAATAGAGCAGCTGAAGCATATACCGCAGTCGGGCGAGCGTGCCGAATGGAACGGTTTCAACCTCGAGATTGTCGACATGGACGGTGCGCGTATTGACAAAGTGCTTGTAACACTGAAAAAAGAAGAATAATACGCTATAAATATTAAGCGCCGGCTGATTTTGAGTAATAGATTTTGTAGATTGTATTATTTTCAGTATTTTTGCAACGAATGATATAATCTAATCTTTTGCAATGGAAATACAATCAGCTCAGAAATTTCAGGCTCTTTCGATAGCAAGACTGATAATGCAGGCAATGAATTATGAATGTTGCCAGTATTTTGTCGGTCCTGACCACACTCTCGATGATTTTGAGCGTGTGATGACAGAACTCGTGCTTTCGGAAGATTCGCAGTACAGCTATAAGAACACCATGGTGGCTATAGACGAGGACGGCGGAGTTTGCGGTATGTGCGTGTCTTACGACGGCGGACATCTGCACGACTTGCGCAAGGCTTTTGTCAAGGCCATGAATGACAACTTCGGCCGCGACTTCAGCAATATAGCTGACGAGACTGGGCCGGGCGAGCTGTATATCGACAGCATAGCCGTACCTGAAAACTGCCGTGGCAAGGGCGTGGCAACCGTATTGCTCAATGCCGTTATCGAAAAGGCCAAGGGCATGGGGCTGCCTGCTGTAGGACTGCTCGTAGACACCGGTAATCCGAAGGCTGAGAAACTTTATGGCAGGGGGGGATTCAAGTTCGTAGGCAACAACACCTGGGGCGGACATCCCATGAAACATTTGCAGTATGTAATTAACTGAGAATAAATTGACGCATGCAGGACAGTAAATATTTAGTAGCTAACGACCGTGACGCCCAATGGGGACTTGTCGTAAATACTGTGGGATACGATGAAGTGGGCCCTGACGAGGACTATCCTACCAAGGGACATGGCGACGGATATTTTTTTGATGTTGAGCGCGGCCGCGTGCTTGATGAATATCAGATGCTCTATCTTATAGAAGGCGAGGGCATATTCTCGTCGGAGCATGTAAGGAATGTTCATATCAAGGCCGGTGATATCTTCTTGCTGTTTCCGGGAGAGTGGCATACGTATCATCCTCTGCCGGGAGTGTTCTGGAAGAGCTATTGGATTGGCTACAAGGGCCGCAACATGGACGACCGTATGCGCTACAACTTCCTGTCGCTCGAGAAGCCCGTATATCATGTAGGCTTCAGCGGCGACATCGTTTATCTGTATAACTCGGCCATAAAGGCTGCAAAGGAGGAGGCTGCCTATTCGCAGCAGATACTTGCCGGCATCGTGAACAATCTGCTCGGCCACATGTATGCGCTTGAACGCAACATGGAGCTTAACCGCCGCGGCGGATACGTAGACATGATAAACAAGGCACGCCTGCGCATACGCGAGGGTGTGGAGTCGAAGATAACGGTGCAGGAGATTGCGGCAGAACTTGGCTCAAGCTATTCTAACTTCCGCAAGCTGTTCAAGGAATACACCGGCATGTCGCCGGCGCTTTATCAGCAGGACCTGCGCCTGCAGCGTGCAAAGGAATTGCTGTCTACCACAGACATGAGTATAAAGGAGATTGCCTACAGGCTCAACTTTGATTCGCCCGACTATTTTTCAAGTAAGTTTAAGGTGAAGATAGGCTGTAAGCCAAGCGAATATAGAGCCGGCACAAGATGACAGTGCGGCAGAAGGCTCTTTAGAATAGAATCGGTCATTAGTCATAATCAATGTCTAATGGCCGATTTTTTCATTGCGGTATACACCTTATTTTATTATATACCCGTTCCATGACAATCTGCTCAATGTCAAAACGGAAAATTTTTATGACCGGCTGGGGGAGAAATGATGCGTAGGCAGAGCAAGTGGATATATAAAAAGAGGAAATGCACGCTTTGATGCATTTCCTCTTTTTTTGTATTTTGTGCACCCCATGCACGGTTGCGTCATGAGATGCGTGCCGTTATCGGCAGATGACTATGTTATAGTCCGATGAATGTCTTTTCTACCCAATAGATCAATATTCCGGCCATGTATCCTGCAAATGCTATAAGAGAAATCCTCTTCATATACCAGCCGAAAGTAATCTTTTCGAGACCCATGACAACAACGCCTGCGGCAGATCCGATGATGAGCATAGAGCCGCCCACACCGGCGCAGTAGGCCAGGAGCTGCCAGAATATGCCGTCCTGTGCCATGTCGCCCACTTCGGCAATAGGATACATACCCATGCATCCTGCTACGAGAGGCACATTGTCAACGATGCTCGACAGCACGCCGATAATGCCTGTTACGATATAATGGTTGCCGTTGAATGTTGTGTTGAGGCCTTCGCCCAGAGTGGCCAGCACGCCTATTGTCTCAAGACAGGCAACGGCCATAAGTATGCCGAGGAAGAACAGAATGGTGCTCATGTCGATGCGTGAAAGGATGTTTACAACTCTTTTCTGCATTGCACCCCTCTCCTCATTTTTGTGCAGATGGCGATAGAACAGTTCGGTTACGGTCCACAGCACGCCTAGCACCAGCAATATGCCAACAAACGGAGGCAGATGAGTTATCGACTTGAATATAGGAACGAAGATAAGACCGCCCACACCGATGAGGAACACCGTCTTGCGCTGTCTCTTTGTCAGTTCGTTGGTCTCAGCCGTCTTGCCTCCGGCTATTGCCGGAACAGCTATTTCGCCTTTGAGCGACAGCGACAGAAGGTAGGCAGGCAGAGCCACAGAAACAAGCGACGGCACAATAAGTTCCTTTATAACTCCTGCAGCCGTTATCAGACCTTTGTTCCACAGCATGATTGTCGTAACGTCACCAATAGGCGAGAAGGCACCTCCTGAGTTGGCCGCTATAATCACGAGCGACGCATATATGAGTCTGTCTTTACGTTCCTGAATCAGCTTTCGCAGAATCATTATCATAACGATGCTGGTCGTCAGGTTGTCGAGGATGGCCGAAAGGAAGAACGTCATGAACGTTATTCGCCACAAGAGAGTCTTTTTGTTCTTCGTCTTCATCATGTCGCGGACGAAGTTGAAGCCGCCGTTTTGGTCAACCACCTCAACGATGGTCATTGCACCCATAAGGAAGAACAGTGTGGTTGAAGTGCTTCCCAAATGCTTCTCAATTATTTCATTTACAGCAAGCGATATCTTATCGCCGGCAACACCGGGCAGGTAGCTTCCCGGATCGAACATAAATATTGTCCAGCAGCCCACCAGCATAAGCAGCGCAATGGCTGCCTTGTTCACCTTGGTGAAGCTTTCGAGGGCAATACACAGATAACCGATGATAAATACGGTTACGATAGCTAATGTTAAAGTTGACATTTTTAATTATTTAAGATTAGTTCATATTATCGTGCAAATTTAGTAATTATTTTCTACTCCAATAAAATATTTACCGAAAAATACTTTGTTCGTGTTATAATCTGGTCCTGTTTTCTGCCTTTTTGTGACGTGTTGTTATGCTTGTTTTCTTCATCTTTGTCTGTTTGTGCCGTGAGTCATCCCGTCGGCAGTAACAATATGTCTGTCCGTTCCGTGAGCCGTGATTTTGCCCTCTGGACGATATGCTTGTCCTTACGAAAACGTTTGCAAAGAAGTGATGCACAGATGCTTTCATAATGTTAAGCTAAGTTTTATTCTCAAATCTTATTGTCTAAAAATCAAATTGTTATATTCACTTATTTGAAATAATCTTTATCTTTGCAGAAATTAATTTAATACGCTAAAAACATACTAATATACTAAATGGGCAATTCAAAATGTTTCTTTGCTGTCGACCTTGGAGCTACAAGCGGCAGGACTATCGTCGGCACTCTTTCAGACGGTAAGATAAAGTTAGAGGAGATTACACGCTTTCCTAACAACCTGATAGAGACCGGCGGACATTTTTACTGGGATATTTACGCTCTTTATTTCGAGATAATAAAAGGCTTGAAGATTGTGGCAAAGCGTAACGTCGAGATAACCAGCATAGGCATCGACACATGGGGCGTCGACTTCGTATGTGTGGGTGACGACGGCGCGCTGCTGCGCAATCCGTTCTCATATCGCGACCCTCACACGTTTGGTGCGATGGAGGAGTATTTCGAAAAGAAAGTGTCAAAGGAGAAAGTGTATGGCGCCACAGGCATACAGTTTATGAACTTCAATTCGCTGTTTCAGCTTTATGCCATGAAACGCGACGGCAATTCGGCTCTGAAGAATGCCGAGAAGATACTCTTCATGCCTGATGCGCTCAGCTGGATGCTCACGGGCAAGGCTGTCTGCGAATATACCATAGCTTCAACAAGCCAGATGCTCAATCCGGTTACGAAAGAGCTCGACGAGATGCTGCTCGAGAGTCTCGAACTTCCGCGCGGCAAGTTTGGCAAGATGGTTGTTCCCGGCTACAAGATAGGCGTGCTCACTGATGAGGTGCAGAAGATGACAGGGCTTGGCCCCGTGCCGGTGATAGCCGTTGCAGGTCATGACACGGCAAGTGCCGTGGCTGCCGTACCTGCTGCCGACGAGAAGTTTGCCTATCTCAGCAGCGGCACATGGAGCCTTATGGGCATTGAGACCAAGGACGCCATAATTAACGGACGCAGCTATGAGCTGAACTTCACCAATGAGGGCGGAGTGGAAGGCACCACACGCTTCCTTAAGAATATCTGCGGCATGTGGCTGCTTGAGCGCTGCCGCAAGGAGTGGGGCGACGAGGCTCCGTCTGACTATGGCGTGCTGCTGGCAGACGCAATGAAGGTTACTGCCTTTCAGAGCATCATAAACCCTGACGACGAGATGTTTGCCAATCCTGCCGACATGCAGGCTGCCATAAAGCAGTATTGCGCAGAGACAGGTCAGCACGTACCCGAAGGCTATGCCGAGATATGCCGCTGCATACTCGACAGTCTGGCGCTGCGTTACCGTCAGGTGTTCGGCTATCTTAAAGAAATGTCGGTGTTCCCGATAAACACTCTTCATATTATCGGTGGCGGCTCGCTCAACGAGTATCTCAACCAGTTTACGGCCAACGCCACAGGCGTCACCGTGCTTGCCGGTCCGCAGGAATGCACCGCTCTTGGCAACATCATGCTGCAGGCTAAGGCTGCCGGAGCCGTTGAGGATATCTTCGACATGCGCCGCATCATAGCCGACAGCGTGAGCATGAAGCGCTTCGAGCCTAAGGACAAGGCTGAGTGGGATGCTGCTTACGAGAAATACCTGAAAGTGGTAGAGTCAAAAGAAAATAAATAATAAAACGAATAAACCAAAAAATTATAAAACTTATAACTTATGAAAGAAGAAATGATAAATAAGGCTTACGAGATAGCCAAAGAGCGCTATGCCGAGCTTGGCGTTGATACAGAGAAGGTGTTGAATCAGATGCAGGACTTTCATCTCAGCCTGCATTGCTGGCAGACAGATGACGTTATCGGCTTCGAGAACCTTACAGGTTCGCTGAGCGGCGGTATCGCTACAACCGGTAACTATCCCGGACGCGCACGCAACATAGACGAAGTAAGAGCTGACATAATAAAGGCTAAGTCGCTCATCCCCGGAACTCACCGTCTGAACCTTCATGAAATATACGGCGACTTCAAGGGCGAGGCTGTCGACCGCGACCAGGTTGAGCCTAAGCACTTTGCAAGCTGGATAGAGTGGGGTAAGGAGAACAACATGAAGCTCGACTTCAACTCTACTTCATTCTCTCACCCAAAGAGCGGCAACCTTTCTCTGGCAAATCCCGACGAAGGCATACGCAACTTCTGGATTGAGCACACAAAGCGTTGTCGTGCCATTGCCGAGGAAATGGGTAAGGCGCAGGGCGATCCTTGTATCATGAACCTCTGGGTGCATGACGGAAGCAAGGACATGACAGTGAACAAGCTGAAATACCGCGAACTGCTCAAAGACTCTCTCGACCAGATCTTCGCAACAAAATATGACAACATGAAGGACTGCATAGAGAGCAAGGTGTTCGGTATAGGTCTTGAAAGCTATACTGTAGGCTCAAACGACTTCTACACATCTTACGCTGCGCAGAACAACAAGATGATTACACTCGACACAGGCCACTTCCATCCTACAGAGAGCGTTGCCGACAAGGTTTCGGCCATGCTGCTCTATGTGCCTGAGCTGATGCTGCACGTAAGCCGTCCGATCCGCTGGGACTCAGACCACGTTACAATCATGGACGACCCGACACTCGACCTATTCAGCGAGATTGTACGTGCAGGTGCTCTCGACCGCGTACACTATGGCCTCGACTACTTCGACGCTTCAATCAACCGCATCGGTGCTTATGTCGTAGGTAGCCGTGCCGCACAGAAGTGCATGCTGCGCGCTCTGCTCGAGCCGCTGGCAACACTGCGCAAGTATGAAGACGAGGGCAAGGGCTTTGAGCGTCTGGCTCTGCTCGAGGAGGCTAAGGCTCTTCCGTGGAACGCTGTTTACGACGAGTTCTGTCTGCGCAACAATGTGCCTGTTGGTCAGGCTTTCATTGCCGACGTAGAGCAGTATGAAAAAGACGTAACATCAAAAAGAGGTTAATATAGTAGACAGAAAGACAAATGAAAAGAGTTGAGAATCGAGAAATATTTCTCAACTCTTTTTTAATTAATAATCCATAGTTTATAATCTTTTCAGTTTCTTCTGATGGAAATAATAATAGGACTGATAATAATAGCTGTGGGCGCATTCTGCCAGTCGAGCTGTTATGTGCCCATCAACAAAATAAAGAAATGGAGCTGGGAGTCTTATTGGCTTGTGCAGGGTGTCTTTGCGTGGCTCGTGTTCCCGCTGCTCGGCGCCTTGCTGGCAGTGCCTTCAGGCCACAGTCTCGCTGAAGTGTATATGGCAGACCCCGTGGCGGCTTTGTGGACAATGTTCTTTGGCGTACTGTGGGGCATCGGCGGCCTTACGTTCGGCCTTTCTATGCGCTATCTCGGAGTGGCTCTCGGACAGAGCATTGCTCTCGGCACATGCGCCGGACTCGGAACCATACTCACCCCCATATTTACGGGCAACACACAAGACCTTACGATGCCCGTTATCGTAGGCGTGGTGGTTACGCTGATAGGTATTGGCGTTATTGGCGTGGCAGGCAACATGAAGTCGCAGTCGCTCAGTGACGAAGAGAAGAAGAAGGCCGTTAAGGACTTCAACTTCACCAAGGGCATCATCGTTGCGCTGCTTGCAGGATTTATGAGCGCATGCTTCAGCATAGGTCTCGGCTTTGGCGAGCATCTCAACTTCGGCGACGCCACTGACCCGATGTTCCGCACGCTGCCCGCAACGTTCCTCGTTACGCTGGGCGGCTTTGTCACCAATGCGGTATACTGTTTCTACCAGAACGGCAAGAACCGCACATGGGGCGACTATTCGCAGACAAGTCTTTATCTTAACAACATCGTGTTCTGTGCCCTTGCCGGACTGCTGTGGTACAGCCAGTTCTTCGGTCTTAGCCTTGGCAAGGGATTCCTGACAGATTCGCCCGTACTGCTAACATTCTCATGGTGCATACTGATGGCCCTCAACGTAACCTTCAGCAATGTATGGGGAATAATACTGAAAGAGTGGAAAGGCTGTTCGCAGAAGACCATCGCCGTGCTCGTGGCCGGCATTATCATACTTGTTGTGTCTTCGTTCCTTCCCCAGCTGTTGAAGTGAATCGGGCGAATGACGCAAATAAGGTAAAAAAGTTTTTCCTGAAAATTCATCACTCGTCACATCTGCGTGTAACTTGTTGATTTTTACTGACTTGTGGCGTGATGAGTTGCAGCTGTAAAACGTCACCATATATCACCTGCCTTGCTTGGGCGTGATGTTTGGTGACGTTTTGCTTATTCAACTCGTCACACGTTATGTCTCTGTCTGTCAGATGGTTACGTGCAGATGTGATGAGTGACGAGTTTTTTTCTGAAAAAATATATTGTTTGGCTGTATAACGCAAGTGGTATGATTTGGCTTAAAAAACTTCTTGTATTTATCTGTGCTGTTTCATGGCATGCAATATGTGGCTTTTCGCAATGTAAAAAGCCACATATCAGCCTGTAAAAAGCCACCTTTTACAGGGCAGAATGCCGTCTTTTACAAATCTTGCTGTTTCAGGATAAGTCTGCCGTCATGAGGTGTGGATAATCGTCTCTGTAAAGTCAGCCGTAACATAAACTTTTATGTAGCTACGTCCTGTTGGCCTGAGGTTTCAACCCAAATCGTTATTAGTTTCCAGTCTGTATTTTTGCTTTATTTTGAAGGGATTTTCGTTAGATTTTTCGCAGGAATGGCGGGCTATGTCAAGAAAAAGTGAACTAAAGAGGGACTGAAATTATGAATGCCAAAAATAGATAAAGCTATGGTGGCCTGATGCCGATTGGGGCTTAATTTTATGGCGTGTCAGCATATCTATTCAGCTGCAAATAAGGTCCTGCCTGATATTAAAATCCCATAAAATAACAGAATCCCAATGCTTCACAGCATCAGGATTCCGCCGTCTAAATAGACTCTTAAACTAATATTATCTGAGAATGATAAGATTTTTATTCAAACTTTATTTAGGCAAGTTAAATGCCTTAGACATTTCAGCCATCTGCTCGTCGCTCATGCCTTCAGGCTCTTCGCCCATGTTCTTGGCAGCGATGTATATCAGGGCGCTCTTGTTCAGTACGTCAACCTGATCGAATGCCTGCATGATGTCGTTGTCGATGGCAAACACTCCGTGTTTCTCCCACATTGCCACGTCGTAGTCGTCAAGCTGTCTTACAGTTTCTTCTGCAAGCTCAACGCTGCTTGGCAACTGATAAGGAATGATGCCCAATCCGCGCGGACAGAAAGCCTTTGTCTCCGGAATCATGCTCCAAAGCAGCTTTGTAAGCACGTCTTTGCCCAAGAACTTGCGTATGTGTGTCATTGCAACAAGCTCAATCGGGTGAGTGTGCAGCGATGCGCGGTAAGGAGAGCCTTTCTCAATCAGATGGTCGTGCACCATGAGATGCGAAGGCAGCTCGCTCGTGGGATTAACCACGTTGTCGGCTATGATCACATAGCTTGCGCAGTCGTCAAGTATACGGATTACGCTTCCGTTCTCCATTGGCCAGCGGGCCAAGTCGCGCATTCTGCGGTTTGTTCCTTTACAGAAGAAGTATGTGCCTTTAAGATGAGGCAGCGTTACTCCTATTTGCTTCACTTCACTTATGGCCGGCATCTGTCTTATTTCGTCGTCAACCAGCTCTGTGATGTTTATTGTAATGTTTCCTCCGTTTCTTTCAGCCCATCCCTTCTGCCAAAGATAACCGGCTACTTCAGCCACTTTGTCAATTTCTTTCTTCAATGCGGGACGTCCGTCAAGTATACTTTTCATATTTTGATTATTTTGACTGCGCAAATTTACAAAATTGAACATAATGACCACTTTGTGATTTGATATTAAAACTCGGATTTTTGACGGATGATTTTTTCTTGCCTTTCAGCGTATGTAACCATGATTCTGAATCCGGATGTTCATTTTTCGAACATGACGATGTGTTTAGTAAAGTATTCCTGATGGAAGCCTGCCTGCGGAGAGATAATCCGCGCCATGTGGTTTTCGCTCACAAGCGATGTGCAAATATACGTTCTTTTTCTTGAAAATCTATGGATACAACCTATAATTTTTGTCAAAAATGTAAGCATTGACATGCGTATTATGGCTTTATTCGTGTATTTATAAGGTGTGGCAATGCCTGTGATGCGGTGGCTGAAAGTGCTTAAAAAGGCATGATTTGGCAGGTTGAGTGAAGAAAGACATAATAATTTAAACAATTTTAATATGACATTTTCCATTGCCTTGCGTCATATCGTAAGATATAAATATTTCTACTATGATCTACAATGAATTAGGAAAAACAGGAATGCGTGTGTCTAATCTCAGCTTTGGCGCCTCTTCTTTAGGCGGCGTCTTTCATGACATACGCGAGTCAGAGGGCATAAAAGCAGTCCATACGGCAGTTGACAACGGAATTAACTTTATAGACGTATCTCCATATTACGGTCATTACAAGGCCGAGATGGTATTGGGAAAAGCCTTGAAGGAAATACAGCGCGACAGATATTATCTTTCGACAAAGGTGGGACGCTACGGCGAGAACGGCGTCAACACCTGGGACTATTCTGCCAAGCGCGTAACCGACAGTGTCTACGAGAGCATGGAGCGCCTCAACATTGACTACATCGACTTGATTAATGTTCACGATGTTGAGTTTGCCGACCTCAATCAGGTTGTCAACGAGACTCTGCCCGCACTAGTGAAGCTCCGCGAGGAAGGAGTGGTGAAGCATGTGGGCATCACCGACCTGCAGCCCGAAAACCTTAAATGGGTGATAGAGCATGTTCCGGCCGGAACAGTTGAGTCTGTGTTGTGTTTCTGCCATTATAGTCTCAACGACGAGATGCTGCTCGACTATCTCGACTTCTTTGAGGCAAACAATGTGGGCATAATAAATGCTTCGCCGTTCTCGATGGGACTGTTGTCGCAGCGCGGTGCACCGGCATGGCATCCGGCTCCGGTGGCTCTTAAGGAGGCTTGCATGCGTGCTTCTGACTACTGCACAGAACACGGCTATCCGATAGAAAAACTCGCCGTGCAGTATTCTACAAGCAATCCGCGCATCGCCACAACGCTGTTCAGCTCGGCTAATCCTCAGAACGTGCTGAAGAACATCGACTATGTAAATTCGCCGATGGACAGCAGCTTGGTTGAGGAAGTACAGAAAATAATTGGCGACCAGATGCGTGTGCGCTGGGCTAACACATAATATAGCAGGGCAGACATGGACTATAAAATTATAGATGCGCATTCACATTTGTGGCTGCGCCAGGATACTTCTTGGAACGGAATGCCGGTCAGGACATTGAAGAATGGCCGGTCGTTCTTTCTTACGGAAGAGGTGCAGATGGTTCCGCCGTTTATGATAGACGGCGTAAACAGCGCCGAGGTGTTCCTCTCTAACATGAACTACGCACAGGTGGGCGGAGCTGTTGTCGTGCAGGAGTTTATCGACGGCATACAGAACGACTATCTGGCAAAGGTGAAGAGCGACTATCCCGAACGCTTCTTTGTGTTCGGCATGTGCGATTACTTCAAGCCCGGATTCTATGACACGGCAGCTTCGCTTATCGATAGCGGCTTCAAGGGTATTGCCATACCAGGCCACAGGCTGATATTGAGCGACGGAAGAGTAAACCTGAATTCTCCCGAAATGATGAAGATGTTTCATCTGATGGAGAACAAGGGCGTCATCCTGTCGTTGTGTCTGGCTGAAAACAACTTGCAGAACGGCGAGATCAAGGAGGTGATAGAGGAGTGTCCGCGCCTGAAGATTGCTATAGGACATTTCGGCATGGTTACCGCCCCGGGCTGGGAAGACCAGATAAAACTCGCCCTTAACGACAACGTGATGATAGAGTCGGGCGGCATAACATGGCTGTTCAATAAAGAGTTCTATCCCTTTAACGGAGCCGTCAGGGCTATCAGGGAGGCCATCGACATGGTTGGTGCCGACAAGCTGATGTGGGGATCAGATTATCCGCGCACCATAACGGCCATAACCTATAAGATGTCTTATGACTTTATCCTGAAGACCAATGACCTGACAGACAGGGAAAAAAGACTGTTCCTCGGCGAGAATGCTGAAAAGTTCTATGGCTTCAACAATCTGCCTGACCTGCCATACGTAAAGAATATGTCGGAGTAAATAATATGATGTCGTTATGAAAAAAAATAGCTATATAGTGCCTTTGTCGCTGATATTCTGCCTGTTTTTTCTATGGGCGATAAGCAGCAATCTGCTGCCGACGATGATAAGGCAGCTGATGAAGACCTGCGAGCTCAACACTTTTGAGGCTTCGTTTACTGAGACGGCTTACTGGCTGGCCTACTTTATCTTCCCTATACCCATAGCCATGTTCATGAAACGTTACAGCTACAAGGCCGGCATCATCTTTGGCTTGTGCCTTGCCTCGCTGGGCGGCTTCCTGTTCTTCCCGGCTGCTATGATCAAGTCATACTGGGTTTATCTGTGTGTCTTCTTCATTATAGCCACGGGTATGTGCTTCCTTGAGACGGCTGCCAATCCTTATGTAACTGTATTGGGCAAGCCGGAGACGTCAATAAGGCGTCTTAACCTGGCCCAGTCGTTCAACGGTCTTGGCGCGTTTATCTCAGCCATGTTCTTGAGCAAGCTGGTGCTGAGCGGCAATAATTACACGCGTGAGACATTGCCCCTGAGCTATGAAGGCGGCTGGGAGGCATACATTCAGCACGAGACCGAGTCGATGCGTCTGCCGTATCTGCTTCTGGGCACGCTGCTGATTGTCGTGGCGCTGATATTCGTGTTTACGAAATTTCCTAAAATAGCAGATGAAAGCAAGTCGGGCGAGGCCCGCGGCGAAGGCAAGCTTATCGACTTCTCCGTGCTCAGGCATTCACACTTGCGCTGGGGCGTCATCGCACAGTTCTTCTATAACGGCGGACAGACGGCCATCAACAGCCTTTTCCTTGTTTACTGCTGTGTGTATGCCGGACTTGATGAGGCCACAGCCACAACGTTCTTCGGCTTCTACATGCTGGCGTTTCTGGCAGGCCGCTGGGTGGGCACTGCGCTGATGATAAAGTTTAAGCCGTCACACATGCTTATGGTATATTCAATCTTGCTGATAATCCTGTGTGGCGTTATCTGCGCTTTTGGCGGACATGTAGGCATTTATGCAATGCTTGCCGTGTCGTTCTTCATGTCTATTATCTATCCCACACAGTTCTCCTTGGCCCTGCAGGGATTGGGCGACCAGACCAAGAGCGGTTCGGCATTTCTTGTCATGGCCATTGTCGGCAACGCCTGTCTGCCGCAGCTTACGGCATACTTCATGCATGCCAACGAAGAGATGTACTACATCGCATACATTGTGCCAATGATATGTTTCGCTTTTTGCGCATATTATGGCTGGAAAGGATATAAAGTGATAAATTAAAATAAAAACAAACGTAGAAAAAATGAAAGCAGTTCGTATTGCCGCACCTCAGGAGATTGGTGTGGCTGAAATAGAAAAGCCGGTGATAAAGGCTGATGAGGTTTTACTGAAAATAAAATATGTAGGATTCTGCGGATCCGACCTTAATACTTACCGCGGCAACAACCCAATGGTGAAGCTTCCTGTCGTTCCCGGACACGAGGTGGGTGCCGTGATAGAGGAAGTTGGTGCCGATGTACCCGACACACTGAAGAAGGGAATGGTTGTTACGCTTAACCCTTACACAAATTGCGGCAACTGCGCCTCTTGCCGCAACGGACGCTATAATGCCTGTGAGCACAATGAAACTTTGGGCGTGCAGCGTCAGGGCGTTATGTGCGAATATGCAGCTCTGCCTTGGACAAAGGTCATACCGGCAGGCGATATTCCTGTGCGCAGCTGCGCCTTGATAGAGCCTATGAGCGTCGGCTTCCATGCAGTGTCGCGTGCTGAGGTTACCGACAACACCTTCGTAATGGTTATCGGTTGCGGAATGGTGGGCCTCGGTGCTGTTATGCGTGCGTCTTTGCGTGGTGCAATAGTCATTGCTGCCGACATTGACGACGAGAAACTTGCGCTTGCCAAGGAGGCTGGAGCAACATTTGCTGTTAACACCATGACAGAGGATGTTCATCAGCGCATACAGGAGATAACCGGAGGCTATGGTGCCGATGTTGTCATCGAGGCTGTAGGCAGTCCTGCCACTTACGTTATGGCTGTCAACGAGGTTGGCTTTACCGGGCGTGTGGTTTGCATAGGATATGCCAAGAGCGAAGTGGCTTTCCAGACAAAGCTGTTCGTTCAGAAGGAACTTGACATACGCGGCTCTCGCAATGCAACTCCGTCTGACTTCAGAGCCGTTATCAACTGCATTAACACAGGACGTTATCCCATCGAGAAGTTTATATCTAAGGTTGTTACTCCCGAGGAAACTCCTGATGCAATGAAAGACTGGAGCGAGAATCCCGGAAAGATTTTCCGTATTCTTGTTGAGTTCTGATTTAACGGCTGATATAGGCATTATGCCGGTCAGCGCAAGGTCCTGATGCTGTTCTTTAATTCTGACAGATAAAGACCGGTTGGGATTAAAAGTATTGCGGCCTGCGTCAGACTCACTTTATGAAAGTTGTATGGTTTAGTTATTATAAGCTGCCGGAAGACAAGGCTTTATGCCTGCTCTTCCGGTTTTTTCTTGCCTCCTTATCAGCAGATTTTTTGTTTTTTTGTATCGTTGTTTTTTACAGACGTTTCCTGTCTCATGTTTATTCATATTATTCCGTAGGCGCATCCTTTTGTTGTGCGTGAAGTAGTCGGCCGTTTCTCTCACTGCATAAAATAAAATGTAAAAATAAGCATTTCTTTCATTTTATCGTTATAATTTTGCAGGCGAAATAAAATATATTCAATATGGTACAAACATCTAAGGTAAATGCTACGGCGGGAGGGAGCAAAGCCGGACTTGCCGGAATACTCATGACGCTGGGAATTGTTTTTGGAGACATCGGAACGTCACCCCTGTATGTGATGAAAGCAATAACACACACGGGCGAAGCTCTGACAGAAAATTACGTGCTGGGAGCGCTTTCGTGCATAATCTGGACGCTTACGTTGCAGACTACCATAAAGTATGTGCTCATAGCATTGCGTGCCGACAACCATGGCGAGGGCGGAATATTGGCTCTCTACGCACTGTTGCGCCGGCATAAGCGGCGTTGGATTTATGCCATAGCCGTTATAGGAGCCAGCACGCTGCTGGCCGACGGAGTGATAACGCCTGCCATCACCATTACCACAGCCATAGAGGGACTGCGCGGCATCAATCCCGATATACCCGTGCTGCCTGTTGCCATTGCCGTCATCACTGTTGTGTTCTTCGTGCAGCGTTTTGGTACGGAGCATGTAGGCCGTTCTTTCGGCACATTCATGCTGTTGTGGTTCATGCTGCTCGGTGTCGTTGGCCTTATGTGGCTTATAGGCTGTCCGCAGGTTCTCAAGGCCTTTAATCCATATTATGCGGCGCGTCTGCTTATAGAGTCGCCCGTGTGGTTCCTCGTGCTCGGAGCCGTTTTCCTCTGTACCACGGGTGCCGAGGCCCTTTATTCCGACCTTGGACATTGCGGTAAGCACAACATCGCCATCAGCTGGATTTTTGTCAAGATTATGCTCATCCTCAACTATCTCGGTCAGGGTGCATGGGTGCTTGCCAATCCGGTGCGTGCAGCCGGCAACGACAATCCTTTTTATGCCATCATGCCCGACGGCATGCTGCTCTTTGCCGTGTTTATGGCAACGGGTGCGGCCATCGTGGCGAGCCAGACACTTATCAGCGGTTCGTTCTCGATATTGAGTGAGGCGATGAACCTCAACTTCTGGCCCCGTATGAGGATAAAGCACCCTACCAATGTGAAGGGACAGATATATATTCCTACGGTAAACGGATTTATGTATGTGGCCGTGGTGTTTACGGTGCTTCTCTTTGGCGATTCTTCGCGCATGGAGGCTGCCTACGGACTGGCTATCACCATAACCATGCTGATGACAACGCTGCTTCTGGGCTTCTATCTGCGCAAGATGTCAGCTCCGCGTTTTGTCGTAATCATTTTTGTCGGTCTTTACTGTGTGCTCGAAGGACTGTTCCTTGCTGCCAACATGTCTAAGTTTGTTGCCGGCGGATGGTTCACCCTGCTCATAGGCGGCTTGCTCTGCTTCATTATGTTTGTGTGGATAAGTGCACGCAAGATACGCAGCCGCTATCTGCGCATAAAGAAACTCAGCGACTATCACGACATAATATCTGCGATAAAGGCAGACAACAGCATACCCAAGTATGCCTCAAACCTTGTGTATGTAAACCATGCACCGACTGAAGGCGGAGTGGACGACAAGCTGCTTTATTCGATAATAAACAAGCAGCCCAAGCGTGCCGACCATTACTGGCTGCTGCACATTGAGTTTGTTGACGCGCCCGACACGCTCGAATACACCTGCAAGGCACTCGTGCCCGACACGCTGTTCAGCATAAACCTGCGCATCGGATTCAGAATTGAGCCGCGCGTCAGCCTGTATCTCCGCCAGATAATAGAAGACCTGGTGGCTTCAGGCGAGGTAGACCTTACCAGTTCTTATCCTTCGCTGCGCAGCAAGGGCATTGCCGGCGACTTCCGCTTCATTATAATCCACCGCATCTATTATCCCGAAGATTCATCAGACCGCCGTCAGAACTTGCTGATGAGCCTCTATGCTATAATAAGACGCATTGGCGTAGACGAGCCTAAGGCGCTCGGTCTCGACACGTCGGTGGTTGTGGTAGAGCGTGTGCCGCTGATTATTTCAGGACAGCGCGACGGCAGCAGAAGGCGTATAGCAAGGGCTGAGCCGGCAGAATGATGCCGCAGAATGTGCAAAAACTATAATAGTTTAGTCTGAAAACATGAGTAATGTGTCTTTCGCTTTGAAAGACACATTACAAAGAATATCAAAAAGTCAGTTTTTTTGTCTAACGGTGTGTATTCTCATTATTTTTGTGTAAGTTTGCATACATGAATAACAATTTGGCAGGCACCGCAAAATGGTGCGAGAATGTTATGGTGGTAGACGCCGACTATATAGATAAAGTGGCGTTCGACCTTATCGTTAATTTTGAAAGGATGATAGAGCGGCGCATCCCGCAGGCCGACATGGCGCGCTGGATTGACTGCATCGGTCTTGACGGAGGACTGCGCGAGGGTGAACACCAGACGCAGGTGATTCTGATACACGGCAAGAACAGAGACAGACTTGACAATTTCAAGCCGTCTGAATATGCCCATGAACTTGACGGCATGGCGTTTAAGGACAACCTTGGAGAGTTCCTTATCAGTGCGCTTCCCGTTGAGGACATTGTCAGCAAGGACGATTTCTTCGTTGAGACGATAGAGCTTATATGCGCACAGAAAGAAGTGAAGCGTGTTATGGTTGTGCCCGATGCCGAGCGCATCTACGACCGTGTGCGCCATGCCCTGAGAAACGTTGACGACGAAAAGCGTGTAACCGTGTTTGCCATGCAGCCCATGCAGGGCGGCAACTTCCGTCAGGAGATACTCGGCTACTCGCTGATGAGCGCGCTGGGCATAAGGGCCGATGAGATAAAATAGGGAGCGGCAGGGATTATGGCGGAGCGGCAGCCTTGGCTGCCAGATGTCTGTCATCGCCAATTACCCGCCCAATAACTCCCATTCCTCCCATAAGTCCCATCCCCTATAATCTTTAAAAGACTAATAACAAAAAACAAGCAAAATAAATTTTTAAAATGGGAAAAGTATTAATGATTGGAGCCGGTGGCGTAGCTACCGTTGCAGCGTTCAAGATAGCAAAGAATGCTGACGTGTTTACCGAGTTCATGATTGCAAGTCGCCGTAAGGAGAAGTGCGACCAGATTGTCGACGCCATCCACAAGGCCGGAATTAACATGGATATAAAGACGGCGCAGGTTGACGCCGACGACGTTGAGCAGCTCAAGGCTCTGTTCAACGACTATAAGCCCGAGTTGGTTATCAACCTTGCCCTGCCTTATCAGGACCTTACTATAATGGACGCCTGTCTGGCTTGCGGATGCAACTATCTCGACACAGCAAACTATGAGCCTAAGGACGAGGCTCATTTTGAGTACAGCTGGCAGTGGGCATACAAGGAGCGCTTCGAGCAGGCAGGACTTACAGCCATTCTGGGCTGCGGCTTCGACCCGGGCGTGAGTGGCATCTATACAGCTTATGCTGCAAAGCATCATTTCGACGAGATTCAGTATCTCGACATCGTTGACTGCAACGCAGGAAACCACCACAAGGCTTTCGCAACAAACTTCAACCCTGAGATTAACATCCGCGAGATTACCCAGAAGGGACTTTACTATAAGGACGGCCAGTGGCTTGAAACCGAGCCGCTCGAGGTTCACAAGGCGCTCACATATCCTAACATCGGTCCGCGCGAGAGCTATCTGATGCACCACGAGGAGCTGGAGAGCCTCGTTAAGAACTATCCTACAATCAAGCAGGCACGCTTCTGGATGACCTTCGGACAGCAATATCTTACATATCTCGACGTTATTCAGAACATCGGCATGTCTCGCATCGACGAGATTGAATATGAGGCTCCGCTGGCCGACGGCTCAGGCAAGACTGTCAAGGTTAAGATTGTTCCGCTGCAGTTCCTCAAGGCTGTGTTGCCTAATCCGCAGGATCTCGGCGAGAACTATGACGGCGAGACAAGCATAGGCTGCCGTATCAGCGGACTGAAAGACGGCAAGGAGCGCACATATTATGTTTATAACAACTGCTCGCATCAGGAGGCTTACAAGGAGACAGGCATGCAGGGCGTAAGCTACACAACAGGTGTGCCCGCCATGATTGGCGCAATGATGTTCTTTAAAGGTCTGTGGCGCAAGCCGGGCGTATGGAACGTAGAGGAGTTTGATCCGGATCCGTTCATGGAGCAGCTCAACAAGCAGGGACTGCCCTGGCACGAAGTGTTCGACGGCGACCTGGAACTGTAATTTAATTCATAATTCACAATTCATAATTCATAATTGGGATGGTGAGTTTTGAAATTTATAATTCCTAATGGGATAGGAGTATTTGGTTCATAACTGTTTAGACAGACATTGAAGATTATATGCATATCAGCAATGCAAATCATAATTCTCCATTCTCCATTCTCAATTAAATAATTCGAGTGGAACTGTTAGACAGACATTGGAGATTAAATGCATTGCAACAATGCAAATCATAATTTTCCATTCTCCATTCTCAATTCTCAATTAAATATTTCGAGTGGAACTGTTAGACAGACATTGAAGATTATATGCATATCAGCAATGCAAATCATAATTTTCCATTTTCAATTCTCCATTCTCAATTACTAAAAAACGCTTTTATATGGCAAAAGAAAAAGATACAGAGGGCATGAGCATACAGGAAGGCAAACTGAAAGCCTTGCAGGCTGCCATGGCCAAAATAGAAAAAGACTTCGGCAAAGGCTCGATAATGAAGCTCGGCGACGAGAACATCGAGCAGGTTGAGGTCATTCCCACCGGAAGCATCGGCCTTAACGCCGCTCTCGGTGTGGGCGGATATCCACGCGGACGAATAATAGAGATTTATGGTCCTGAGAGCAGCGGTAAGACAACTCTCGCCATTCACGCCATTGCTGAGGCTCAGAAGGCGGGCGGCATTGCTGCCTTTATCGACGCCGAGCATGCCTTCGACCGCTTCTATGCTGCCAAGCTCGGAGTGGATGTCGACAACTTGCTGATATCTCAGCCGGACAACGGTGAGCAGGCTCTCGAGATAGCCGATCAGCTTATACGCTCTTCAGCGATAGACATTCTGGTGGTCGACTCAGTGGCTGCGCTCACTCCGAAAGCCGAGATTGAGGGCGATATGGGCGACAACAGGGTTGGTCTGCAGGCACGACTGATGAGTCAGGCGCTCAGAAAGCTTACGTCTACTATAAGCAAGACCAACACAACGTGCATCTTCATCAACCAGCTGCGCGAGAAGATTGGCGTTATGTTCGGCAACCCTGAGACAACAACCGGCGGTAACGCGCTGAAATTCTATGCCAGCGTGCGCCTCGACATACGCCGCGTTACGAGCATAAAAGACGGCGACAAGGTTATCGGCAATCAGGTTCGCGTCAAGGTGGTTAAGAACAAGGTGGCTCCTCCGTTCCGCAAGGCTGAGTTTGAGATTACCTTCGGCGATGGAATCTCTAAGGTTGGCGAGCTTGTTGACCTCGGTGTTGAGTATGGCATAATACAGAAGAGCGGTTCATGGTTCTCTTATCAGGGAAGCAAGCTGGCTCAGGGACGCGACGCAACCAAGACGCTGCTGAAAGACAATCCTGAACTGTGCGAGGAGATTGAGGCACTGATAATGCAGGCTATATCAGACAGCGTGGAGTAATACGCCGTCTGTCTTGTGTTATAAATATTTTTGAATATACATCCGGCATGGGCGCAACGGCGTCTGTGCCGGATTTTTTTATGTTCTGTAGGGACACACCCCAGGTGTGTCCACATCGCCTTTTTGTATAAATCATGTGCCTTTATCATCCGGACGTCCCTTGGGTACGTCCCTACGGTTATCTGTCATGCGTCTTGCATGGCTCTTTATTTTTGAAACTTGCAACGCTTTATTGCCTTTCATTTTGTCATCGTGTTTATGTCATGATTTTCATGCGAAATAGAAAATGCTTAGGCAGAAATATGGTTTTGCAGGTAAACAATATTTACAAAACATCGTTAAAGGCATGTTTTTGTCAGATTAATATGCCACTTTTTGTGCGTTAATGCACTGTTTTTTCATCTTTAACTGGCCGTTTTTGGTGCCAAAAAGCAGTGGTTTTTGCCCGTTTTTCAGGCAAAATCGTTGCACACAACGCTGTAGATTGTCTGTAATGTTCTGATGCGTCGCAGCTTATGTTTGCACACGATTTTTGCCGGTTTTTACGGCCGGATAATTTTATTTTCAGAATATCGCAGTATGAGAGCGTCAGCAAAAGTCAGAGTGTAAGCGTAAAGCCCAGAATGTGTTGCAGAGTGTTATCTGTGCAAAACCTTTATCTGAAGGGCTTTGTGCGTGCAATCATGTGCGCGCCAGTATTGTTTTTGGGCTGTTATATTTATCTGTTCAGGTGATTTGTTGCAGTGTAAATTTATATGTATTTGTGTGTTTTTTGTTAATATTTTGACTTCTGAGTTGTATATATAGCATTATTTTCTTATCTTTGGAGAAAACTAGCGGTTATTTATTCATTTTTTATTATATAAGTTTGTTTTGTTGATTTTAATCAGAAGGAGGATTTTTATGGAAAAGACACGAAAAGAAACTGGGTTGAAGAGATTAATGTTCAATTATATTAAACTGCTTTTCTGTGCAGTTGTGTCAGTGGCTCTTTTTTATGGGTGTGATAATGATGATAATAATATCAATCCCGGAAGAACTCCGAAGTTTTCTGAAAAAAGTTACATCTCAGTGTATATAAAGGCAAAGCAGTTGAGATATTTTTATATGAGCGACACTTACGACAGTATACAGACCGATCCATATATACGATTTTCTCTTCTTGGTGAATGGTATAATGATGAAGCGGCAGAAGAGGTGGCAAGAGAGTTTGGTGACACGGCCTATTATCGTGTACCGGGATTTTATTTTTTGGATTCTGTTGTCAGCGACTCAATAAAAAAGATAGACGTAACATGTAGGTCAGATTATGATGCACAGCATCCCAAGGGCACGTCGCTGGCAGACATCGTGCTGTTCTGCGGGCGTTCTTATTATGACTTTATACGCAACGGATATACTGTTGCGGATGCAGAAAAGAATAAGCCTGAAAACGAGAACTTGTGCAAATATATCGAGTCAAGATGGAGTACTTCTGATGAAATGGGTATCGACAATCCGTGGGCAACAGTTGTGTCAGACACCCTTAAAAACATATCTTATGCCGACACCAAGCTGCTTAACTCGGATAAGACAGTTTTATGGTTTACCAAGCGTCCTGAAGGCCACGGCACATTCTGGTTTGACCTTACTGTAGAGATGTCGTCCGGATTAAAGTTCAGCGTGCCCGTAACGTATCAGTATGACAGATAATGCTGCATGCCGGTGCAAGTCTGATTGACATCAGCGTAGAACAGATATTGTTGTCAGCAGTATGAACTGTCATGCTGCTGACAATTTTTATAGAGCAAGGCATGGCTGTTATTTTTATGTCTGCGGCGTTGGTGTGCTGGCTTGTTTGTTGTCGGTCGGGGAGAGAATATTCTTTCGTGCTTAAGGTGGGTTCTATAAATTCGCTTTTTCAGATTTTTGATTTTAGGCGAGAAGATTTTGTAAGTGAATAAAGAAATGTAGCGGGCTACACGACTGAATGAACTTGCAAAATGAGCCGCATAAAAACAAAAAGATGAAAAAAGTCATAAGCCCATTGAAAGAAAAAATAAAACGTGGGAATTTATAGAACCCACCTTAACCCTCTTTTGGCATTGTGATTCAGCATCAATGCACAAAATTGATAAAGTAATATGCGGTCTAATGACCGATTTGGGCTTATGCAAAAAGTTGCCGCAGCGCTTGCTCTTGTGTCGCAGATGTGCTAACTTTGCATCCATGCAAGTAAGCGTAGAACTTCTTAAAGAATGGTTTGCCGACTTTAATGTGCGCTATTTCGGCGGCAGTCTGCCCGTGCCCGCATTTGCAGTGGGGCGCTCGCGCACGCAGCTCGGATGTATGTCGTGCAAGGTGAGGCGCAGGATGTTTTCAAAGTCGTACACCGACTACACAATACGCCTGAGCAACTATTATGATGCCGACGAGCGCCATTTTAAGAACGTTCTGCTGCACGAGATGATACATCTGTGCATAACGTCGAGGCGAATAAAGGACACGTCGCCGCACGGCGAGGTGTTCCGCAGGATGATGCGCGCCATAAACGCCGACGGCTGGAGCATAAGCGTTTCTACAAAGATGGACGCCGTACAGAGGTCTGCCGGCAAGGCGCGTAAGCGCATGAGGGTGGTTTTGGCAGTGGCTATGACCGACGGGCGATGCCTGCTCTCTGTGGTTAGTCCGCGTTATGTGCCGGCAATAGACAAAACTATGAGCCGTGCGCGTGGCATTGTCAGATATGACTGGTATGTGTCAGACGACGACTTTTTCAGTTCGTTTCCTTCTGTGAGGACTCCCCGTGGGCGCATTGTAGGCAAAGATGTCTTTGCCGAGCTTACGGGCAGAATGAAGCCTTTAGACCGGGTGCGGGCAGGCATCAGCCAGCGCTGACGCCATGCTGCGTTGTCTGCCGTGTTGGTGGCTTGCGTGTGTGCTGCCCATATTAACCCCAATCTGTCATAATACTGCACATAGCTTTATCTGTTTTGTGCATTCATGCTTCAGCCTGTCATTATTGTTCATGTTTGCGTCTTTTTGTTCGCTATTCTTGGCATAGCGCGCTATTCCTGCAAAAAATCTAACGAAAATCAGTTTAATATAGAGCAAATATTCAGACCGAATGACCGATTTGAAATAAAGCAATGGGCGCCCCTGCATCAAGCAGAAGCGCCCACCTCGTGTCGGTTTTATTTATCTGAAAGTTTAAGAAGTCTTTTTTTATCCGTTTTTGAGCTTGTCGCTATATAGTTTAAAGAAGTCAAAGTTCAGTATTCTTGATATTTTCATAAGCTCATCAGTGTCAATCGACTTTTTTCCAAATATTTTATAAACATTGGTCCGGCTGCATCCCAACTGGCCGGCCAGCCACACCACAGACTGTTTTCTTTCTCTTAGCTTGGCCTTTATCAGCAGGCCTATTGTTGTCTTATCTGTGTTTGTCTTTTTGGTATCTTGCATTTCCTTTTATGTGTAATGGTGGTGTGGTTCCCTTTTTCTTACTTATCTCTCTGCCGGCACATTCATGTCCGTAAGCTGCCGGCCTGTTTTTTTAACGTATACAAAGTTACGCCAAAGAATCATATTGTGCAAGTGCGGTTTTGCCGGTGTTGGAGTGAGGCTGACACAGGAGTGATTATCAGGTGATTTTTTGTGATTATCCGGTAAAAAGAAAATGCCCCGGCAGCATGTTTTGCTGTCGGGGCATATGTCGTTTTATGGTTTAGCCTGCATTGCAGCAGCTATTTTCAGCTGTGCCCTGGGGCTTTGCCGGATGAATTTATTGCAAAGCAGGCTTGTGGTCTTGTTAAAGATTAGCCAGTTCTATCACTTTGTCTACTGCAGCAGACAGTCCGTCGATGTCTTTTCCGCCTGCAGTTGCGAAGTGAGGCTGTCCGCCGCCGCCGCCCTTTATCAGCTTGGCAGCTTCGCGCACCATCTGTCCGGCGTTGAGTCCGTGTTCCTTCACGAGGTCTTCGCTTATCATGACGCTGAGGGTGGGGCGTCCGTCAAAGGTGCTTCCCACAACGCAGAGCATGCGCTCAGGTTCGGCTGCACGTATCTTGAACACGAGGTCTTTGGCTGCGTCCTGCTTCATTATCAGTGTGGAAGCGATGACCTTCACTCCGTTTACGATGCGGGCCTGAGATATGAGCTTCTCCTTAACTCTCTCAACTCTCTCGGCCTGGAACTGCTCAATGCTCTTCTTCATTGAGTCGTGCTCCTCGATATATTTCTCTATCACGCCGAGCAGGTCTTTGGTGTTGTTGAACAGAGCCTTTATTGCCTTCATTCCGTCCTCAAGGTCGTACATCAGCATTTCGCACTCTTTTCCGGTCTTGGCCTCTATACGGCGAACTCCGGCGGCAACGCTGCTCTCTGATATTATCTTGAACATGCCGATGCGGCCTGTAGAGTGGGCGTGGATACCGCCGCAGAACTCAATGCTCGGGCCAAACTTAACCACGCGCACCTTGTCGCCGTATTTCTCGCCGAACAGGGCTATGGCGCCCATCTTCTTGGCTTCGTCGAGCGGCATGTCGCGGTGTTCGTCGAGCGGTATGTCCTGACGTATCATGTCGTTGACAAGCATCTCAACCTTGCGTATCTCCTCGTCGGTCATCTTCTGGAAGTGAGAGAAGTCGAAGCGCAGCGTGTCGTGTGATACGAATGAACCCTTCTGCTCAACGTGGTCGCCCAATACCTGCTTCAGGGCATAGTCGAGCAGGTGGGTGGCCGTGTGGTTGGCGGCGCTTGCCTCGCGCTTGTCGGTGTCTACGCATGCCATGAAGTCGGCCTCAGGATTCTTTGGCAGCTCCTTAACGATGTGTATCGACTGTCCGTTCTCGCGCTTGGTGTCTATGATGTTCACTGTTTCGTTCTCGCTTACCAGCACTCCGCAGTCGCCAACCTGACCACCCATCTCGCCGTAGAATGGTGTGTTGTCGAGCACGAGTTCATAGAAGGTGTTCTTCTTCTGTGTTACCTTGCGGTAGCGCAGTATGTGGCATTCGTATTCAGTGTAGTCGTAGCCTACGAAGTTTTGCTCGCCCTGGCTCAGCTCGGTCCAGTCGCTGTTTTCAACGGCAGCGGCGTTGCGCGCTCTTGCCTTCTGCTTCTGCATCTCCTCGTCAAACTGTTTCTCGTCAACGCTGAGTCCGTTTTCGCGGCAGATGAGTTCAGTGAGGTCGAGCGGGAATCCGTAGGTGTCGAACAGGCGGAATGCCTTTGTGCCGTCGAGCACGGTCTTGCCTTCGGCCTTAACCTCCTGCATGGCGTCAGACAGCATGTTGATGCCGTTGGACAGTGTGCGCAGGAACGATTCTTCCTCTTCCTTTATCACCTTGGTTATCAGTTCGCGCTGTGCGGTAAGTTCGGGATAAGCCTCGCCCATCTCGTGTATCAGCGTAGGCATGAGCTTAAACATGAATGCCTCTTTCTGGTTGAGGAAGGTGTATGCGTATCTTACGGCGCGGCGCAGTATGCGGCGTATAACGTAGCCTGCCTTTGCGTTGCCCGGCAGCTGGCCGTCGGCTATAGAGAAGGCTACGGCACGCAGGTGGTCGGCAACCACGCGCATTGCCACGTCGGTTTTCTCTTCCTTGCCGTATTCCATGCCTGAAAGGCGTGAAATCTCCTTGATGATAGGCTGGAAGATGTCGGTGTCGTAGTTAGAATGCTTGCCTTGCAGGGCACGCACAAGGCGCTCGAAGCCCATGCCGGTGTCTATTACGTTCATTGACAGCTTTTCGAGAGAGCCGTCGGCCTTACGGTTGAACTGCATGAACACGAGGTTCCATATCTCGATAACCTGTGGGTCGTCTTTGTTTACAAGTTCGCGGCCCGGTGTCTTTGCTTTTTCTTCGGGAGTACGAGAGTCGAGGTGAATCTCTGAGCAAGGTCCGCAGGGACCTGTGTCGCCCATTTCCCAGAAGTTGTCGTGCTTGTTTCCGTTGATTATGTGGTCAGCCGGAACATGCTTTGCCCAGAAGGCAGCAGCCTCGTCGTCGCGGCTGAGGTTCTCTTCGGGAGAGCCTTCGAACACGGTTACGTAGAGGTCGGCCGGGTCGAGGTGAAGTACGTCAACGAGATATTCCCATGCCATGTCTATGGCGCCTTCTTTAAAGTAGTCGCCGAAGCTCCAGTTGCCGAGCATCTCGAACATGGTGTGGTGGTATGTGTCGTGGCCCACTTCCTCAAGGTCGTTGTGCTTTCCGCTCACGCGGAGACACTTCTGCGAGTCGGCCCTGCGTCTTGGTTCGGGGTCGCGTGTTCCCAGTATGATGTCCTTCCATTGGTTCATGCCTGCGTTAGTAAACATCAGTGTCGGGTCGTCTTTAATCACCATCGGTGCCGACGGAACAATCTGATGTCCTTTCGATTCAAAAAACTTTTTGAACGATTCACGGATTTCGTTAGCTGTCATCATTTTCTTTATATTTTGTTTTTGTTCTTTTCACGATAAAGGCAAAATGCCTATTTGGGAGCAAAATTATAAAATAAATCCCATAAATCATTAAATAATTGTGTAAAACATACAATTCTGTTGTCTGTGCGGCAAATTATTGTGTCGCAGGACGGCATGAGCCTGTCGGCAGCGTCTTTATCTGCAACTTGAAGAAATGTATTATTTTTTCGGTTGACAGCATGAAAATGAAAAAAAAATGATAAATTTGCAACATCAGACGTTACATATTTTAATTTCCACGAATTATGGCATTGAACACAGAAAAGAATCTTAAGCTTTATTACTCGATAAAGGAAGTGGCAGCCATGCTCAACGTGCCCGAGAGCATGCTGAGGTTTTGGGAAAAGGAGATACCGATGTTGCGGCCGAAAACAACCGGTAACAATGTGCGCCAGTATACGCAGACCGACATTGAGAATGTAAAGGCCGTGTATAATCTTGTCAAGGTCAGGGGCTTTAAACTGTCGGCTGCGCGTAAGATGTTGCGCGAAAACAAACAGGCTGTTGACGGCAATGCGCGTGTTATGGAGAGTCTGATAAAGGTGCGCGACGAACTGAAGTTGCTCAAGAAACAGCTTGATTATCTTGAGTAGTATTGTTTTTGCAATACCTCGCAAGATAACTTTCCGGCCTTGCTTTCTGCATATGTCTTCAGTTGCCTGTATATCTTGATATACACCTAATCGTACATCTTGAGGGTATGCGTTGAGATTTGCTGTGTTTGTAGTGGATACAGGCTGTTATCCGACATGGAGTAGTGTACCGAAAAATAAATTCTTTATTAAGAAATCCCATTAAATCATTATTCCGTACATGATTTAAATCTACAAAATATTGATGCCTTCATACGTCATGTTGTTTCCTGTTATTGTCCTGTCGTCTGCTTTTTGTGGAAATAGACCGCTATGCCTCTGAAAAAGCAAATGACTATACGCTCAATTTAAGACAATAATCCTGCCGGATCTTAATGAAAGCAATTTGGGATAAAAGCAGATGCCAGGAGACTTCACAGTGTCCTGGCATCCTTTCAATACATAAAATCAAATTATTAACTTTGAATTTTAGTCTGGCTCTTTATTTATTAACGTATTTTTTGCCATTGATTATAACGATACCCTTTGCATTTTTGTTAACACGCTGTCCGGCGATGTTGTATGCAGGAGCATCAACGTCATTCTTGTCGGTGTTAATCTCTGTGATGTCAGTGCTGCCGCCAGAGAGCAACTTAAGAGTAGAACCGTCTTCTGCAACGATGCTTACGTCAACAGGATTCTCGCTGTAGCAGAAGCCTTTGAAAGAAGCTTTTGAACCAACTGCGTTGAATACATAGTTGCAGTCTGCATAAACCTTGAACATGATTACGCCAAGACCATTGCCGGCAGATGTAGCTTCAGCATTGTTGTTGTGATAAATCTGAATAGGCCAAAGGATTGTACCGTTGCTCTGGTCATAGAAACCTTCCTCGTCAGCTGGCAGAGTGTATGTAAGCACGCCGTTTGTTATAGGGTCTGCGTTCTTGTCAGCGTCATCAGCAATGTTCATAGCAAGAGTGTAAGAAAGGCATTTGCCTTCTTCAAATACAGTGTATGCCTTGTTTGAAGAAGCCTTTAAAACAGCATAGAAATAACCGTCCTTCTTAGCCTTTACTACATAGTAAGCGCCTGTTCCCGGCTGTACGAAGTTCTTTGCAGGATCCTCACCGCCGGCTCCTTTAGGGTTGCTGTTTCCCTGAAGACCTAAGTCAGAGCAGTCAACGTCTTTGTCTGCACCAAAGCGTACTTTGTTGTAACCGTTGAATGCGATATCCACAGCTTTGTACTGATCAGCAGCGCCTGTTGAAACTGTAACGTCTTCGTTGTCAACTATAACAGAGTTTGCATCGATGGCTGTCAGTGCTGTAGGGTCAGCTGCGCCCTTTTCAGTCAGCCATGCTTTGGCGTCAATTGTACAAACGTTCTGCGCGCTGGCGCAAATTCCTGCCATAAGGGCAAGTGATAAAGATAAAATTTTTTTCATAAGTTTTAATTTTAGTGATTAATAAAGTTATTATAAAGTTTTCTTTTAAATATTTGTTATATGTATGCTGCAAACCTTGAATTTGCAGCATACATTTTCTTTTGGTTATTCTGCAGTAGTGAGCGTTCCTGTAAACGTATTTGTCGAAGTGTAGGTCTTTCTGCCTTCGGTTATGGTCGTTACATATATAAATGTAATTTCGCCGTTAGTTACCTTGGCGCTGAAATTGCCGAGGTTTGCACTTTTGTTATTTGTCAGGATATATCCCGAAGTGCTGTTTCCCGAACAGTTTGCTACATCTGATATTTCTTCTTTGACAACAGGATCGGCCTGTTTCAGTGTTACATTGGCAACCCACTGCCTATTGGCAGACAATTCTATTGTTCCTGTAGCTTCGTTTTCATCTTGCAGCTCGCCAGATGAGTTTGTGAGCTTCTGGTTCCATGTGCCGATATATGTTCCTGCAACTTCCTGTTCCGGGTTTTGTGTCCCTACAGCTTCATCGTCGTCATCGCTGCATGCGCTGAAAGTCATCAAGGCCATTATCAGTGTTAAGAATAAATATGTTTTCTTTTTCATTGCTTTCATTTTTTATGTTATTAAAGTCAATCTATTAATAGCCGGGATTCTGGTCTTCTTCAGTCATGCTGTCGTTACCTGAAATTTCAGATGTCGGGATAGGACGATACCATTTTGTCTCTCCTTTAATGTTTTTCATATCCTCGGCACTTGTAACGAAATAGTTGTATGCCACGTTGTAGCGAACCAGCTGACGTGTACGGCGAAGGTCAACCCAGCGGGTCTGTTCTGCGTAACATTCACGTGCACGCTCGTCCAGAATCAAGTCAAGCAGAGTGAAGTTTGAAAGCATGACGCTTACTTCATAGTCAGCAAGGCTGTTAAGATGAGGTGCTCCGGCGCGGTCGCGCACTGCGTTGATTTTCTCAAGGGCTGCAGTTTCGTTTCCTGCCATATAATAGGCCTCGGCAGCAGTAAGATATGTTTCAGATGCATGGAGGACTACGATGTCGCGGTAGCTGATGGTCTTTCCGCCCATAGATGCGGTCGGGTCGTCCCATTTCTTAACGCACGGCGTTGTTTCCAAAGATGTTCCTCTGTTGTTGTCATTGAGGTTCTGATTGGTTATTGTCGGTGTAAGGAAGTTGCCTTCTGCGTCAAACTTGTAGACAAATATCTGTCCGTCGTGGAGCAGGTTGGCATGAGGCTCCTTCGGATGCTTATTCGGGTCGCGTACAAACTGCGATTTGTGCGCTGTTAGATATGCCTCAAATTCGGCTTGAGAAACATAAGTGGGAGCATAGTATGCAAATATTGGCAATGTGTTTTTGTCAACACTTGTGTTGTAGTATGCAAAGTATCCATATTTAGTCCAGTCGGCCACGCTGTTGTCATACTGATACATTGTTGTCATGAATGTAGCGTCCCAGCGTGTGTCTCCTTTCTCCCACAGTGCCAGAGAGCGTGTGTTGAGAGCCTTGTTAGAGGTTGAATACTTCTGTCCCTGAGCTACGTCGCCGTAATAGTGGCTGTAGTAGATGTCGAGTTCATGTCCGCCGTCGCTTATGTCTCCGGGCCATCCTGCCTTGTCATACTGAACTGCGAAGAATGTCTCGGGATTGGTGTCCTCATTTGACGGCAGCCATTTGTCTTCGAACGATTGTGTGAGCGGTATGCCGCTGATGGCAGCCTCGGCAGCCTGTGCAGCCTTCTCGAAGTTTTCTTTTGATGTTATGGTGTATGTGCCGGCATTTTCGTCAGTGAGAGTAGTGTTGCAGTCCCAGCCGTGTGCAAGATATATTTTTGCGAGCAGGGCTTGTGCAGCTTTTTTATTTACAGAGCCGTCATGTGTTATTTCAGGAATTTCGCTTGAGTTGATAACTTCCTGAAGGTCGTTTTCACAGTTGGTGTAAATAGTTTCGAGGTCTGTGCGCGGATAGTCGCGGCTTGCGCTCTGAATGTAGGTGTCAGAGTAGGGCACAGCTCCAAACTGCTGTGTCATGAGATAATATCCGTAAGCTCTAAGGAATAGGCCTTCTGCACGATATCTCTTGTATTCTTCTCCGCTGTAGTTGATAAGACCGTTGGCATTATTTATAAGTCCTGTACATGCAACGTAGTAGTCTTTTACTTCGTCTGTCTCGGCGGTCAGCGAATAATCCTGGAATACTGATGCACCCTGACCACGGCAAGGCATATAGAGGTCTGTGCCGTCATCGTTGATGTTTAATGCCGTAGCCAGATTCTTTAAAGAAAGGAAGGCATATGCCCTGAAAGACTCCAATCCTTCTTTTGTCCTGAAATATGTTTCAGGATCCATTTTGTCTCCTCCGGCTGTCTTGTTTTCTGCTTCAAGGAAGTCCGAGCAGCTTGTGGCCGACATCAGTGCCAGAAGAGCCATTGTTATGATATATGATATTTTTTTCATTTTTCTTGATTATTGAAGTTAGAATTTAAGACTTGCACCAAATTCCCATGTAACAGTGCTAGGACCATCGTTTTCTGCACCGCCTCCGGCCCATTCCGGATCAAATCCTTTGTAGTCGGTCCATACGAACGGGTTGGTTACTGTGCAATAAAGGCGCAGATGGCTGATGCCGATCTTGTTGATCCATTTCTTCGGGAACGTATATCCGAGAGTAATGTTCTTGACTTTTACGAAAGACGCGTCTGTGATGGCCTGGCATTGTGAGCCGTCACGGTTGAAGGCATGTGTTCCGTTAAGACCTGCAGTGTTTCCGTCGTTCGGGAAAGGATATGCACCATAGTGGGTGGTCTGCTGGTATACTGGGTTGATGTATGTTCCGTCGGGATTAATACCGTCGCAGTCGATAAGTGTTCCTGCCGGGATATAATAGTCAACATTCAGGTGCATCCATCCACGGTCTTTATAGTCGAGATATTGTGCATAGAAGTCAGAGTACACCTTATAGTTCTGCTTGGTGTAAAGTGATGCAGACAAGTCCCAATTCTTGTATGACAGAGATGTTGTGAGGCTTCCTGTCCATGACGGGTCTGACCTGTAAACCTTCTTGTCTTTGTCGTCGATAGTTCCGTCGCCGTTGACATCTTCTATAATCGGGTTGCCTTCCTGCAGTCCGTAGCAAATGTTGTAATAGTCATATTCTTTCATTGTTGAGCCTGGTGTAAGGCCTTTTGCCACGGCGATTTCTGTGTTAGGCACAATCATGTCGCGGTCGGTTACGATGCCGGCCCAGTGATATCCGTATACGTTGTTGATAGAGCATCCGATGAAAAGGTTGTCGTTAGGCAGGTTTGCACCTGAACCGTTGATTTCTTTCACCTTGTTGATGTTGCGTGCATAGTTTAAAGAGATGTCCCAGCGCCAGTCTTTTGTGATGACAGGAATTGCGGTTACAGCAAATTCGATACCTCTGTTCTGCACGCTTCCTACGTTTGTGTTAAGCTTCATTGGGTTGCCGTCGCTGTCTGTTCCGGCTTCGAGCGGAAGCTCTACAGAGTAGAGAAGGTCGTCTGAGGTTTTCTGATACAGATCCACGCTACCGAAGATGCGGTTCTTGAGGAAGCCGAAGTCGATACCGAAGTTGATTTCCTTAGACTCTTCCCATGTCAGGAATCTGTCTACGATGCTGCTCGGATAGAAAGCGTTTACGTAAGTGCTTCCGAAGGGATAGTAAACCGGACCGGCTACTGTTGTTCTTGTAGCATAGTTTCCTACGCCGGTGTTGTTACCTGTTACACCGTATGAAAGTCTTACCTTTAAGTTAGAGAGCCATTTTACGTTCTGAAGGAACTTCTCTTGTGACGCGCGCCATGCAACGGCAACAGACGGGAAGCATCCCCAGCGCTGGTCTGGTTCAAATTTTGAAGAGCCGTCCCAACGTACAGTTGCGGTAAGCATATATCTCTCGTCGAAGGTATAGTTGGCGCGAAGAGCGTATGAAATCATACTGTTTTCACTGAAAGAGTTGTTCGTATTGGTAAGGTCAATGGTTCCTGATGACAGATTGTACCAAAGTGAGCCGTCGAGCACACCCTGTGCTGCCTGATTGGTGGCTTCGGTGTCGCTTGCCATCATAGAGAACAGTCCCATGAGGTTAACGGCGTGTTTCTTTGCAAACACTTTGTCGAATGTAAGGATGTTGTCCCATGTCCATTGTATGTTGCGTGACGTTGCAAGACTTGCCGTGTTTACAGGGTTTCCGTTGGTGTCGGTTGTACCTACTACTGTTGCTCCTGCATAGTCGAGCACATAGTCGGTGAAAACACCGTCACGGTAATAAGTGAAGTTTGGCGAGAATGTTGTCTTGAACGTGAGTTCTTTTATCGGCTTGATTTGCAGATATACATTGCCGAGCATGCGCCATGTCTGACGCTTGTGTGTGTATACGTCCATCAGGTAGAGCGGGTTATACTGTCCTGAGAACTGGTGGCCTGTTGACGAGGCCGTACCCATGGCTACAGAGTTGCCTGGATAGTAGTTTTTATATATTTGTCCGTATTGGTTGTAATAGTAGCCGGTGTATCCTTCCTCCGGAATGTTTCCGTTGGCATCATAGATATATCCGTTTCTTTCGTCCGGCTGTGTTGAATATGGCTGGCAGAAAGGATTGAGCCTGTAGGCAAGCTCTATGGCGTCATCGTTTGCATATTCGTTTCTGATATAAGCCATGTTTACGGTGAATCCGCCGCTGATAATCTTGTTGATCTGTGCGTCAAGACTGCCCTTGAAGCTGAACTGGTCTCTGCTGTCGCCTACATAGATACCTTTTTCCTGGTTGTAGCCGAGTCCGACATGATAGTTTACTCTTTCAGACGCTCCGCTTATGGCCACGTAATGGTTTTGCTGTGTTCCGTTGCGTGTTGCCAGATCTGCCCAGTCAGTGGTCTGTCCTCCTGCAATAATCTGTTTTAGGATAGAATTTCCGTCTCCGTCAACCAGTGCCATTTGATCAAAATTGCCCATGATGTACATCGGGTTGGCCAGGTTGGTCTGTCCTTGTCCATAAGAAAGGAACTTCAGGAAGCGGTAATTGTAGAATTGCTGTCCGGTCTGGAATTCAGGCATACGTGCAACTTTTGATACGCCGTAATAGCCGTCGTATGAGATGGTCGGCTTGCTCATTTTTTTGCCGATGTTAAGGCTTCCTTTGGTTGTAACCATAATCACACCGGCTGTGGCGCGTGAACCGTATATCGCGGTTGACGATGCGTCTTTCAGAACGTCGATGCGCTCAATGTCTTGCTGGTTAAGGAAGTTGATGTCGTCGCAGATTATTCCGTCAACAACATAAATAGGTTTAGTGTCAGAGTTTGTAGATGATTTTCCGCGAATCTCAATGTCAAAGTCTCCGCCGGCACGGCTTGAGTTCTTTGTAATGTTGACACCAGGAACGGTACCCTGAAGACCTTCCATGACAGTTGCGGCTCCTTTGGCTGTTACGTCTTCCGTGCTTAGTGAACTCACTGATCCTGTGAGGTCGCTTTTTTTCATGGTTCCGTATCCTACAACAACAAGCTCGTCAAGTGCCTGGTTGTCTTCTTGCATGACAAGGTTTAGTGTGGAACTGTTGCCTACTTTTACATTCAGGTCTTTATAGCCGATGTAGGTAATTTTAAGGTTGGTCGACTCTGTTGCATTAGGAATCTTAAAATTACCGTTGATGTCAGTTATAGCACCTGCTTTTCCGTCGACAAGGACTGTAACGCCGATCATTGGTTCCCCGTTAGCGTCTCTCACCGTACCGGTAATTACCTTTTGCGCAAATGCAGAAAGGCATATTACAGGCAGCATTGATGCCAATAGGATTCTTCTTGTTAGTAAATGCATAAATGTTTTATTTTTAATTGTTAGTAGTTAGTGTTTCTCTATATATGATTATATGTTTGCTCTATTTTTTCATGGCCGTTTTCATGGTATTTTTATCTGTAGGCCAAGTAGATTTCTGCCGGTTAAAGTAGATTTGTTATGTGCAAATATACAATAATTTTAAATTCAAGACAAATAAAAACACTTTTTTTTGATGTTTGTCGGATAATTTATTTTGTTATATAACCTTAATATTTGATTTATTGGCTTATTTTTTAATGCTTTTGTGTTTAGTTTTTTGCTTAAATAATGTTGTATTTTGGCAATTCTTTATGTTGTATTATATATATGGTAGGTGGGCTTGGTGTCAGGATGGGCCGGTTAAGACTTTGTCTGATTCATAATAAAAGTTAACGTGTGGGCTGCTGCTTATGTAACAAATATGGGGTATGGGCTACGGATGTTGAGTTGATTCAGAATAGGAAACTGTTGTTGCTGTTGATCGGCAAAGTAAAACGTAGTGCCGGATTTGTTTCTGGCTTGTCGCCATGTCATGGTTCTGATGTTGCGCCCTTTAAGGAGGATATAAAACAGAAAACTTTTTGATTTTGACGCTTTCAGACTGGCTTTTTTCTAACGGAATAGGATTATTTTATGAAAAAGGCCGTAAATTCGTTTGTTTTGCTAAAGTGTTGATTCCTAGTGGTTTATGCCGTTATCACAGATACTTCTCGATTGTTAAAAAAGCTAACTGGGCCGTTTGATCATCAAAAACCATAGGTTTATGCACCGCAGGTAGTACATTTTTCATGCCTGAAGCAATAGTTTTGGCGTCTTAAATTGCTGTTTTGAGGGCAAGAAAGTGTCTGATATGCAAATAAATGTTATAGAAATTGGTGCGCTATATTTATTAGCTTAACAATTATTATAATTATGTTTTCTATTTTGCAGAAAACTCTGAACATAAATTTTGTAAAGGTTTTTCTGCCGGAGACTTTTGTGTCAGGCTGTTTTGTTAGGTGGTATTGATTGCATAAAAATAAAAGCCAGACATCGCAACGGATTGTTGTTGCTGTCTGGCTTTTATTATGTTGTGTGATATAAGTTTCGCGGCAGATTGTCTTGATCTTTGCCGCTGTATCTGTTTGTTTGATTATATTTCAGGTATCCAGCTGTTGTCCATCTTGAAGACGTTGTCAACTGTTATCTTGGCAGCCTTTTTTTTTGTCAGTTGTTTGCTCCACGGTGCCCTTTCTTTCGTTGTTGCTCCGGCACCGCTGTTGTTGTATTCCATGTAGCGTGCTGTCTTTTCGTTCGAAGCCTTGCCCCAGTTGTGCCATCCAGCAGGCAGAATGTGACTGCCAAGCTCGCAGTTCATGAACAGGGTGAAGGCGTAAGGGCGCCACGGACGTCCGAGATATACCTTTGTAACGCCTTCGGCTGCTGTAAGCTTGCAGCGGTTGAACACGTAGCCGAAAGCCACGTCTGCAGGCGTTGAGGCTGCTGTGACGTAAGAGTTTTGCTTGCTGTGTATGGTGCAGCCTTCAAACCATGCCGTAGACGGACCGAAGATAAAGTCGGTTGTTCCCTCGATGTAGCAGTTCTTAAAGTATAGTCTGGTGTTGGCCAGACCTGTATATACTGTGTCCTGGTTGCCCAGCAGGCGGCAGTTTACAAACACGAGATGGTCGCCTTCTGTGTGAAGTGCCACGGCCTGTCCAAGCTTTGCGGCATTGTTTTCTATCGTGATATTCTTAAATGTGATATAGTTGCCTTCCACTTTGACGGTGTATGTGCGGAATGTTCCCATGGGCTTGTTGGTGTCTTCAAGCCTTATGTTGGCATGGTCGTCGTAGGTTATTATGGTGTTTTCTGCATCTTCGCCGCACACTTCGATGTTGGTGAGCCACGACGGTATTATCACTTTCTCCTTATATACGCCTTTCTTTACGTATATTACTTTGTGATATTCCATGAATGCGCGGCACACTTCAACGGCCTCGTTGATGGTTCTGAACTGGCCGGTGCCGTCTCTCGAAACCACCAGTGTGTCGGGATTGTCATAAGGGTTGGCTGCGTTTGCCGTAAATGCGGCCAGTGCCGCAATGATAGTGATGAATAGTTTTTTCATAGTTGTGCTTTTTGACAGGCTGTGCCATACGGGCACGACTGCCTCAGCCGGCTGTTACGCCGGCTGTGCATGGTCAGCCTGAAGTTGTTTATAATATTTGTTTTATTTCTTGTAGTCCTTCTACTTTCTTCAGTTTTCCCATTATAGTCCTGACGTCGTCGCGGTCGTGTATCCTCAGTTCGAGTGTTCCGTCAAATATTCCTTCTTCGCACGACAGCGTCACTCTGTGTATGTTTACGTTAAGCTCGTCGGATATAACCTGGGTAACTTCGTTGAGCATGCCGATTCTGTCTATTCCTTTTATCTCTATTACTGCATCGAAGAGCAGTTTCTTGTGCATGTCCCATTTAGCATCGAGTATGCGGTTGCCGTATCCAGATTTTAGCTTTGCTGCAACGGGGCACGACCTTTTGTGTATCTCAATGCGGTTCTTGCCGTCGATGAATCCTAGCGCGTCGTCGCCGGGTATGGGGTGACAGCAGTCAGGGAAGATAAACTGGTTTATGTTGTCGTCTGTGATATATATAGGCTTTTTGCGGTTGAAGCCTTCTTTTACGATGAAGTAGTTTGGCTTCTTGTTCTCGTTGCCTTTCTTCTTTTCCTTGCCCAGGAACGGCACAAACTTTCGCCATGTTACGGCCGAGTTCTGCTTTCTCTTACCGTTTATTTCGTCGATGTCTTTATCGCTGAGTATGATATTCTTCTTTCCTATTGCCTTGAACAGCTCGTCCGGCTTCTGCACCTCGTGGAATTCGCACAGCTTGTCGATTACAGACGAGTTGATTTCCAGTGAGTGCTTGCTAAGGAATTCAGACAGAATCTCTTCGCCTTGCTTCTGTATCTCGCGGGCTTCGCGACGTAATATTGCCTGTATCTTAGCCTTTGCCTTTGCCGTTGATGCAAAGTTTATCCATGATGGCTGCACGTGCTGCGAGTTTGAGGTGAGAATTTCCACCTGGTCGCCGCTTTGCAGCTTGTGGCTCAGCGGTACGAGCTTGTGGTTTACCTTTGCGCCTATGCAGTGGCTGCCGAGGAATGTGTGTATCTGGAATGCAAAGTCGAGGGCCGTACAGCCTGCCGGCATGGTTTTTATCTCGCCTTTGGGGGTAAATACAAATATCTCTGATGCAAAAAGGTTGAGCTTTATAGCGTCGAGGAAGTCCATTGCATCGGGCTGCGGGTCGTCAAGAATCTCTTTGATGGTGCGCAGCCAGTTGTTAAGTTCGCCTTCGTCTTCAGTAATTTCGTCGCCTTCTTTATATTTCCAGTGTGCGGCAAAGCCCTGTTCTGCCACTTCGTCCATTCTTTCAGAGCGTATCTGTACCTCAATCCATCGGCCCTGCTTGCTCATCAGAGTTACGTGCAGAGCCTGATATCCGTTGGCCTTGGGATGGTTGACCCAGTCGCGCAGACGGTCGGGGTGCGACTTGTAGATCTGGCTTATCGCCACATATATGTTGAAGCATTCGTTGACTTCCTCTTCCCGTTTCTTTGGCTTGAAGATTATTCTTACAGCCAGAATGTCGTAAACCTGGTCGAAGCTTACGTGCTTGTTCTGCATTTTGTTCCAGATGGAGTAGGGGCTTTTCACCCTGGCTTTTATTTCATATTCAAGTCCCATCCTGTCGAGAGCCTGCTTTATTGGACCTGTAAAGTCGTCAAACAGACTGTCGAGAGATGCCTTTGTGTCTGCCAGTTTAGATTCTATTGATTTATACTCTTCGGGATGTTCAAACTTGAAACTCAGGTTCTCAAGCTCGGTCTTTATCTTGTTCAGTCCGAGGCGGTTGGCAAGCGGTGCGTAGATGTATAGCGTTTCTCCGGCAATCTTGTATTGCTTGTTTGCCGGCTGGCTGTCAAGCGTGCGCATGTTGTGCAGACGGTCGCATATCTTAATTAGGATAACGCGTATGTCGTCGCTCATGGTCAGAAGCAGTTTCTTGAAGTTTTCTGCCTGTGCCGACGCCTGGTCGCCGAATATTCCGCCTGAAATCTTTGTCAGTCCGTCTACAATCTGCGCAATCTTAGGGCCGAAGATGTTCTCTATGTCCTCAACCGTGTAGTCGGTGTCTTCAACCACGTCGTGCAGAAGTGCCGCACTTATACTGGTAGAGCCGAGCCCCATCTCGCTGCATGCGATCTGGGCCACGGCTATGGGGTGCATTATATATGGTTCGCCAGACAAGCGTCTAACGCCCTTATGTGCCTGTTTGGCAAAGTTGAATGCTTTAGTTATTATGTCAACTTTCTTTCTGTGGCGTGTGGACAAATAGTCGTTCAGCAGACGCTGAAAAGCATCACCGACCAACTTTTCCTCAGCAATTTCTCTCTCTTTGTCAATGTTGTTACGCTCGTCCATAATTGGTTTCTCCAGATATTATTAATAAGGTATACAGGTGAAGCGCCTTTTTATTTCACCCTGATTTTCTTTCCGGCACGTATGTTGTTTCCTTTTATACCGTTAAGCTGGCGCAGCTTCTTTACGGTAGTGTGGTGCCTTTCTGCTATCTCAGACAATGTGTCTCCGCTTCTTACGGTTACGCTCTTCTTTCTTGTTCTTGAGCGTCTTGACGATTTTCTCTTTCTGCTTTTGCTCTTGCTGTAGCTCTTGCGTGAGCTGCTTGTGCTTGTTGTGTACTTGCTGCTTTCAACTTCCACCAGCGAACGTCTGGTGAGCAGCGCATCAGTCTCGTATCTGTAGATAGAGTCTTCGTTTGCGATAAATGTGTTTGTGGCGTTGGCCGGCAGACGTATCACCGACGGCTTGTTGTTGCCGTTGACGATATCACGGCGATACTGCGGATTTAGCGTGCGCAGCTCTTCAATGTCAATGCCGCACACGTCGGCAATCTGCTTAAGATGAACATCTTTTGACACAACCACGGTGTCGGTCTTGGCCGGCAGTGTGGTGCGCATTGGGCAGATGTTGTGCTCGCAGTAGTAGTTCATCACGTAGTTTGCGGCAATGAACGCCGGCACATATCCTCTGGTCTCGCGTGGAAGGTAAGGATAAATCTTCCAGTAGTCGGCCTGTCCGTCGGCGCGGTGTATGGCCTTGTTTATGTTCTCCGGTCCGCAGTTGTATGCAGCAATCACCAGGCTCCAGTCGCCGAAGATATTATAAAGGTCTTTAAGATAGTGGGCAGCTGCATAAGACGATTTAATGGGATCTCTGCGCTCGTCGATAAGCGAGTTGATTTCCAGTCCGTACTGCTTGCCCGTTGCCACCATAAACTGCCACAGTCCGGCAGCGCCTGCATGAGATGTGGCTTTAGGGTTTAATGCCGACTCGATTACTGGCAGATATTTTAGTTCAAGCGGCAGTCCGTAGGCCTCGAGAGCCTCTTCAAATATAGGTATGTAGAAGTTTGATGCTCCCAGCATGTAGCTTACCGAATGGCGCAGTCTGCCGGTGTATCTGTCGATGAATTTCTGTACAATTTCGTTGTATGGCATTTCCATGACGTTCGGCAGCCTGCTGAGGCGCTCGATGTACACCTCTTTCGGGTAATCTCTGTTCTCGTCACGGTAGTTGCAGTCTTCGTCCTGCTGTAAGTAAGTTTTTGAATAGTATAAGTTCAGGAGGCTGTCAACTTCATAGTTCATAGCCTCAGGCAAGTCAATTGTTTCTTCTTTTCCGTCATTGTCAGTCACAATTATTTCATCCTTTTCGTTCTGAGCCTGCATCACGCAGTTACCTCCGAAAAGCATCGTGGCAATGATTATAAAAACTTTCTTTCTCATAAAATGTTTATATACAGAATCTTATAATTTAAATCTTTTTTCAGAAGGTTATAGAGCACTGAAGTCCCAATGACGATGATTTAAGCGGATTCAGTGACGACCTGTTGTTTATTATCGTAGGCTCAAGCTTCATGCTCAGGTCTTTTGAAATGTCAAATTCTGACAGTGACGCGTCGACATACGCGTCTATTACCGACAGGGCGTAAACGCCGATGAGGCAGAATACACTCAGGTCGCGGTATCTGCGGTAGAAGTCCTTACGCTTTTTGAACAGATTTTGGTATTGTTCCTTGTTCTCTTCCGTTATGGTGTTGCCCAGATGCAGAAACTGGTTATAGCTCTCTGTGCTTGGGTCGTTGTCCATGATGTCCATGTAGGCCTGCGAGTAGTCCTTGTACATCTGGTTGTTCCATCTTATGGCGTAAAGACATCCGATGAAGCCGCCATACACAATAGGCAGCTTCCAGTATTTGCGGTTATATATTTGTCCTGCTCCCGGTATCACGATGGCAAGCCACATGGCTCTTTTGGCGTTTGGTCTCCATGTGCTCCAGTCGCGTTTCTCTTTTTTCTTCTTTACAGAGTCGTTTGCCGACAGCATCCTCATGCTGACAGAGTCGGCCGCAGACACAACCTTGTTTATCGTGTCGCTTATCTGTTTGTCGTTTTCTGCCGCAACCGTCATGATCGTGTCGTTGACCAAGATGGTGTCCTTGTCGCCCGTTCCGAGCGCGCTGCACGGCATCATCACGGCAAGCATGCATATGGCCGCTGCCAGTCTTGACAGGTAATATGTTAGATGTCTGCTTGTATCCACAGCTTTATCTTACTGTTCTTTCAGTTTGTCAAACATGCTCATTATACGCACAAGCTCTTCTTCGTTGGCAAACGGAATGCTAATCTTGCCCTTGCCGTTGGCCGAGCAGGTCATCTGAACTTTAGTCTTGAAGAAGTCAGACAGATGCTGTTTCAGTGTAGAGAATTCTTCGGGCATCTGCTGGTTAGATGCTATCTTCTTCTTGCCGCTGACTATGTCTTCGCCGTTTTTCAGCTTCTGCACCATTTCCTCCACCTTGCGTACAGAGTAGCCGTTCTTCTGTATCTCCTTGAACAGCTTCACCTGCAGCGACGGGCTGTCTATCGCCAGCAGCGCGCGTGCGTGTCCCATGTCAATCTCCTTGTTCTGCAGCGCCATCTGCACCTGTGCAGGCAGCTTCAGCAGGCGGAGATAGTTTGATATTGCCGTGCGGCTTTTGCCCACTCTTTCCGACACCTTCTCCTGCGTCATTCCTGTGTTTGTCAGCAGGTGTTCGTATGCCAGGGCTATTTCTATCGCGTTGAGGTCTTCGCGCTGGATGTTCTCAACAAGAGCCATCTCCATCACGTTTTCGTCCTTGATGGTGCGTATGTATGCCGGTATAGCCCTTAGTCCGGCTATCTGCGATGCTCTCCAGCGGCGTTCGCCGGCAATAATCTGAAATCTGTTGTCGTCAACCTGTCGCAGCGTTATCGGCTGAATGATGCCTATCTCGCGTATGCTGTTGGCAAGCTCGTTGAGAGCTTCCTCGTCAAATTCGCGTCGCGGCTGGTTAGGGTTGGCTTCTATCTGCTCAATAGATATCTCGCTGATGGTCGAGCTGCCCTGCGGGCGCACGGCTTCGGTAGATATCAGAGCGTCGAGTCCGCGTCCGAGCGGATTGCTGTATCTTTTCTTAATGGCCATAATCTTCTTACTTGTTCCTGTTTATAATCTCCTTTGCCAGTGCCAGATGGTTCTTGCTTCCTGTTGAGTCGGCATCGTAAAGAATAACCGGAAGTCCGTGGCTTGGCGACTCGCTCAGTTTCACGTTACGCTGTATGACGGTCTTGAACACAAGCTCCTGGAAGTGGCGCTTCACCTCGTCATAAATCTGGTTGGCCAGGCGCAGGCGGCTGTCATACATAGTCAGCAAGAATCCCTCAATCTCGAGTTTCGGGTTCAGCTTGCTCTTTATTATCTTTATCGTGTTCAGCAGCTTGCTTATTCCCTCAAGGGCAAAGTATTCGCATTGAACAGGTATTATTACAGAGTCGGCGGCAGTGAGGGCATTCACCGTTATCAGACCGAGCGACGGCGAGCAGTCAATCAGAATATAGTCGTAGTCGCCCCTTATCGGCTGCAGCAGGTTTTTTATCACCTGCTCTCTGTGTTCAAGGTTTAGCATCTCTATTTCTGCTCCCACAAGGTCAATGTGGCTCGGCATAATGTCAAGTCCGTCAATGTCTGTGGTATAGACGGCGTCATGTACGTCTGCATGGTCGATGATACATTCGTACAGCGAGCAGTCCACGTCTTTCGTGTTGACTCCGAGGCCGCTCGAAGCGTTGGCCTGCGGGTCGGCATCGATTACCAGAACCTTTTTTTCCAGTGTGGCGAGGGATGCAGCCAAGTTAATTGTCGTGGTTGTCTTTCCCACGCCTCCTTTTTGGTTTGCTAATGCGATAATTTTTCCCATTTGTCTTATATTGGTGTCCTAAATCTAATGTCTTTATTTGCTCGTTTTAGAATTGCTCCTTCCAAAAATATTTTGCAAAAATACATATTTTATGTGAGAAATAGTTGTTTTAAACCTTTTTTCGTACTTTTGTAGCCGAAAGAAAATGATTTTTATGAAAATTATGAAACCATTAATACTTATTTCTAACGACGACGGCTACCATGCCAAGGGACTTAACTCGCTGATAGACATGCTCTCTGATTTAGGCGATATCCTTGTCTGCGCGCCCGAGTCGGCACGTTCAGGATTTGCCACAGCCTTCTCTGCAACCACTCCCTTGAGGCTCAAGCTGCGCCGCAAGCGTGAGGGCGTTGAGGTGTGGTCGTGCAACGGCACGCCCGTCGACTGTGTCAAACTGGCGCTGAGCCAGCTCTGCCCGCGCCGTCCTGATATGGTCATCGGCGGCATCAACCACGGCGACAACGGCTCTGTCAATTCTCATTATTCGGGCACTATGGGCGTTACGCGCGAGGGTTGCATGAAGTATATTCCTTCAGTTGCCTTCTCTCTCTGCGACTATAGAGACGACGCCGACTTTGAGCCTCTGCGCAGCATCGTCAGAAAGATTACGGCCAAGGTGCTGGCCGAAGGTCTGCCAAAGGGAACGTGCCTTAACGTAAACTTTCCGAAGGCTGCCGAATTTAAGGGCGTAAAGGTGTGCCGAATGGCTAAGGGTACATGGGGAAATGAGGTTGTTCGCGCCCGTCATCCCAGGGGTTACGACTATTATTGGCTTGTGGGCGAATATACCAATGACGAACCTGAGGCAACCGACACCGACAACTGGGCTCTCAACCATGGTTATGTGGCTATAACGCCCACCACAATCGACGTTACCGACTATGCCATGTTCGAACGTCTGAAGGATTGTGCCGACAAGTTTTGCTGATGTGCCGGGGCTGCGGTCTTGTCGGTTTTCGGCATCTGTCGTGTGCCCTGCTGTGGATTTAGAAACATCATATTTGTTTACAGATGAAATATTATCTTATTGCCGGTGAGGCAAGTGGCGACCTTCATGCGTCGCGGCTTATGCAGTCGCTCAGAAGAGTCGATGGCGAGGCTGAGTTCCGTTTCTTCGGAGGCGACCTTATGTCGGCTGCCGGAGGCATGCGTGTGCGCCACTATCGCGACTTGGCATATATGGGCTTTGTGCCTGTCCTGCTGCATCTCAGAACCATATTCAGAAACATGGCTTTCTGTAAGCGCGACATAATCGAGTGGCACCCTGATGTGGTGATATTGGTTGATTATCCAGGTTTTAATCTCGACATAGCCAAGTTTCTGCATGCCAAGACTTCAATACCTGCGTATTATTACATCTCGCCAAAGATTTGGGCATGGAAGGAGTACCGCATAAAGAACATAAAGCGTGATGTCAGCGAGCTGTTCTCCATTCTGCCTTTCGAGGTGCCCTTCTTTGAAGGCAAGCACGGCTACAAGATACACTATGTGGGCAATCCTACGGCCGACGAGGTGAGCGGATTTTTGAAGATCTACACCGATTCTTACGACGAGTTCTGCTCTAAAAACGGGCTCGACTCACGCCGTCCTGTCATTGCTTTGCTGGCCGGAAGCCGCAAGCAGGAGATAAAGGACAATCTGCCGGCCATGATAGAGGCTGCCTCGCGCTTTGCCGACAAGTATCAGCTCGTGGTGGCGGGAGCGCCGTCGATAAGTGCAGACTATTATGCCGGGTTCATATCCGGACAGCCCGTAAAAATAGTCTACGGGCAGACTTACGAACTGCTCGCCCATTCGCGTGCGGCTGTTGTAACCAGCGGAACGGCCACTCTTGAGACGGCTCTGTTCAACGTGCCGCAGGTGGTGTGCTACGAAACTCCTATACCAAAGGTCATCGCCTTTCTCCGTAAACATCTGTTGAAGGTGAAATACGTTTCGCTTGTCAATCTCATTGCCGACCGTGAGGTGGTCAGGGAGCTTGTTGCCGACACATTTTCTGTGGATAACATTGCCGCTGAATTGTCGCGTCTGCTGCCCGACGGAGCTTGTCGCAGCAGCATGATTGATGGATATGCCGAAGTGCGCAGGAGGCTCGGCGACAAAATAGCTCCCGACAACGCGGCTGAGATCATGGTTCGGCTGCTGAAGAAAGAGGTCGACGAATAGTGTCTGCAGTGTGCGTAAGGAACAAAAATGAATTTAAAGCGGCATGGAGAACCATGCAGTGAGTTGGAAACAAAACGTTTGGTTTGGATACCGATATGAATAATTAATGTGTAAAACAATAAATTAACGGGCAAGCAGCCGGAAACACCAGCTCTGTTGCCCGTTAATTTGTTTTGATAAGTCTTGTCAAAATCACAATCCGGTCAGCTATGTGACACATCGGCACTGCCAACTTTCATGTGATTTCATTTCCTGATATTTTTATTGTATAGAAGCATTATGTCATTTGCGTAGACGTTTATCGTTTTACAAACTTAGCTGTTGCCGTGTGTTCCGCAAAGATGGCATTAAGCAGATAAACTCCTTTAGGAAGAGCAGAAATGTCTATATGCTCTGTATATTTGTTATTGTAGATGATGCTGCCCGATGCATTTACGATGTTCACTCTTAATGCTTCTTCAGCTCCGTGTACGGTCAGCAGTCCGCCGTTTATCTCAGGATAAATATCTGCTTTGGCGTTCATGATGTTTGCCTCGATTCCTGATGTTTCTGCCGCTTTTTCAACGGCTGCAGCTGCATTGATGACACCGCCGTCGGGCGAGATTGGCAGTCCGTCTACTTTTGTGGCAGTAGACGTGAGAATGTTTATAACGTCTTCAGATGTTAAGTCAGGATTTACTGAAAGCATTAAAGCCACGACAGATGACACCAATGGGGTTGCCATGGACGTGCCGACCTTGCCGTCATAAAACATTCCGTCAATTTCGTTCAGCCCGTCAAGGCGGTATTGCTGGCTTACAGAATAGGTGGTTGACAGGATAAGATCGGATGTGGGAGTAATATTTCCTTCTTCATCTTTCAGATATCCTCCAGGAGCGGCAATGTCCACCCAGTTGCCGTATGTTGAGAACGGAGAAATCTTATTGTCTGAATCGACCGAAGCAACGGATATTACTCCGTCTATGGCAGCCGGATACATCTTTACGTTATTTCCGTTGTTGCCGGCTGCAGCAATAACAATGACGCCCTGTTTAAGTATATTCTCGATAATCTCGACTTCCGTGTCACTCATTCCTGAAGAACCCCATGACAGGCTCAGTATGTCGGCGCCGTTGTCGACAGCCCATAGCAGACATTCCATCTGTCGGTTCATTGTGCGAGGCTGAACGTCTGAAGCACGTGCCGAAAGCAGCGTTACTCCTGATGCAAAGGAAGCAATGCCCTCATTATTGTCAGTTATTGCTCCGACGAGTCCGGCGCAGTGTGTGCCGTGTGACCATTCTGACGATTCGCATCCGTCCATTGTGCCGCATTCATAGTCTTGTGGAATGTTTGACGGCGGTGCACTGTTGCCTGTTTCTTCAATATACGCAAAATATTGGTTTTCGGGTTTTATCTGCAGGTCTGGATGGTCTCCCCATACGGCGTTGTCGATTATAGCTACGCGCACGTCGGGCGAGCCATGATATTTTCCGTAAATCTTGTCGAATCCTATTTGATTGAGATGCCATCCGCCCGTTATCTGGTTCAGATGCAGCAAAGGGTCGTTTGGCATATTTCCATCCATGCTCATTATCTCCACGGTTGTTGCTTTTTCAACTCGCTCCACACCAGGCATGCTGCTCAGCATGGCAAAGATAGAGTCATTTTCTTGCTCGTTGTCTATTCCGTCAAAATTAACCTGATAGCAGCTTTGAAGTGCTCCGCCTACATGCAGGCTCAGTGCTTTTCGGTTAAGTCTTGTTCCCTTTATCTGCTTTTGTGTAAGATTCTGGAATAGTCTTTGGCTTTCAATTATTCGGGGATTGATGTTGTTGTCTTTTGTATCCCGCAGCGCTGAATACGATTTGCTGTCACCGGCAAATTTAACATAGAACGTTCCATATTGGCTTTGACCGTAGCCTGATACGAAACAGCACCAGCAGAGCAATATTCCAAGTATGTTTTTTTTCCTGTTCATAATTCTGATAATTTTTGAAACTGACATAAATGAGTGCAAGAGGCAAGCCCTTTTTCCTGACGTTGCCTCTTGCTTGTGCTTATTTGCTTATAGTTATTTTATGAGTGCTTGAGACATTTCCGGCGTTAATTTTCACGATGTATGTTCCTGATGCAAGATTGTCGGCAGAGATTCTTGTTACAGCATTAGTCAGAGTCTCGTCTTTAACCTTTACGCCAGCCATGTTATATACGGTAATTCTTGCGTCTGCCAATGTTTCAGGAAGTTCCACGTAGAAGACATCTTTTACCATGTGCGGATAAACCGAGATGCTTTCTGCATTTTCAACACCGTTAATTCCGCTTGTGCCGTCGTCCTGCAGCAGGGCGTCGTCCAGCCACATCTTGCTGTTCAATATGCCTTTGGTGTTAATTCCGATGTGGTAGTAGCCGGTTTCACGCGGTACGAATCTTACTTTCATCAATTTATATTCAGTCGGTATTGTTTCTGCTGGGTATATAGCTTCTCCCATACTTTCAGCCGCAGGGCTTTCTCCATAGTGCAGCGAAAGCGAGCAGTTGCTTTCAGCGTCAGTCTTTACACGGCATACGAACATATATTGGTGGTCTTTATCGAGCATGAATTTAGGTGTAAACAGCCAGTCGTCAATGGCTTTTTCTCCTGCTGTGTCATAAACCAGGCAGTTGGGTGCCGAGTTTGCGTCGCTGTCCTGTGCCAGTTCCCATAATGTGTTGTAGTCAACAACTCTCCATTCTGGCGGCACCATTCCGTAAATGAGCTGCGAATCAAAGTTTTCCATAAACGGCAGAACGTTATTGCTGTCGTCTGAGGTCCTGAAGTAATATGATTCCGACCATGGACTCTTTTCTCCGTTTTCATTTACTGCGCGCACATAAGCCCTGTATGCCGTATTTGGCGTAAGGTCTTCATATACAGCCATAGGCATGTCCGTCTGCTTGCATTCTACGTCGTCTTCCGGTATGAACTTGTCGTCTCCAATTATTGTCTCCCACTTGTTCTCCTTGCCCTGTGCTGTCCATGTCAGCCTTACGTTTGTGGCGTCAATGTCGAGAACGTGCAGTCCGTCAGGCTCAATAAGTTCAGGTATCTGTTCATAAACGAAGTCGTCGATGAATGCCGGCTTCTGGAATACCGTTCCGATCTTGAAGGCAATATATTTATGTTCGGCTGTGATGGCTTCAGAGTTTAGATAGATTATATGGCGATAAATCATCTCTCCGTAGTCAGCACCTGCCAGCTTCTCTATCGCAACGAAGGTGTTGGGATCTTCAGGGTCGCTCATCACGCCTACCGTGAGGCTCTGCATCATGGATATGTTGGCATAGAATGTTATGCGCTTGTCCTTGTCGCCTAAGTCGGAGAACGGAGGCGAAATAAGCATCATCTGATTTTGTCCGTCGACGTTTATGAGGCCTACGCAGTTTGGCGATGAGTGATAATATACAGGATGATCGCTCAGAATATATGGTTTGTCGTTTCTGTTTGATATATACGACCATCCGGTCGGGAACATGTCCTCGTTTATGTCGTCAAAGTTGTAAGTGTATGGAGCCGTCTTGTCTTTTGACTTGGTCGATACGGTTGCTTCCTCGCTATAGTCTCCGTGGCTGTCTCCGCTGCATGAGCGTACCTTGAAAACGTATTGTGTGCAGTCGTCAAGACCTGTAACGGTGAATGGCGGAGCCTGTTCGGCCTTTATTATTGTGCTTTCTTCTTCAGACTGTCCGTATTTTCTGTATTCTATTTCCCATTCTGTTGCCGTTCCTGTTTCTGTCCAGTTTAGCGTTACCGAATTTTCTGTAACGTTTTCAATGGCAAAGTCTTGTGGCGTAAGAAATTCTGAAGCCGTTATGCTGATGTTGTCTATTGCTGCAGGAGGATTGCTGATGGCTTCATAGTTGTTGTTCCTCCAGCCAATGACCAGGCGTTCGGTCTTGCCGGCATAAGATGCAGGTATCTCTATTTTCACTTTGCCCCATTCCTCCATTCCGCATATATATGTTCCTATCTTACTTACACTTCCGAGCGATGTCTTCATGAATACGCCTGCTTCAGGATAAATGTCAAGGTCGTCTATAAGCCATACCTCAGTTACATGATTGGGTGAAGAACCTACGCCCCTGAAGTCAAATGTAAGCAGAGCTCCGTTATCCATTTTCTCTGGAAATACGATGTTCTTGTATATATAGCTCATTGACGTTTCCTGTATATATTCGTTTGTGGCGCCTCCGTCTTTTGATATATACATCGATTTTCCGTCGCCTCCTGCAGCTTCGCCCCATGCCCATGCGTTGGGCTGGTTTTCCTGTGCATACATAAAGTGTCCGTCGTTATCTTCAAAATCGATAGCCAGCGGTATTTCCACAGGGGCGTAGTCAAGCTTGAACGACATGTCTGCCCATTCGCTCGTTTCAGTTCCCGACACGGTTTGTACATAAACATAGTAAGTAGTCCCCGGCACCAGGCCTGTTGCCGTGTATGATGGTGTGTTGTCTATCACGGCCTCTATGTCGGCTTTGTCGGTTTCAGGGTTAATTTCTTTATCTGACAGTTTAAGATTCCATTTATTCTCATCATTTATCGCTTTCCATGATATTGATAATTTTCCGTCTTCTCCGGTGTGGTAAGAATATTTAAGTTCTACAGGAGCGGCTACAGACGGGCCTTCGCTCAGGCAAAAGTTGTCTATGTATAAAGGTCTGAATGTAGCGCCTACGCTTTTTGATGCGCGTATTTTTATCTGTATGGCGTTGCGGTTTATAACACGACTGAATGTTTTCCATTCCGACATGCCGTTTTCCGGCTCAATATAGGCCAATGACTCAAATTCTACGTTTCCGTTGCGCCTGTATCCTGCCAGCACTTCTATCTTGAAGGGGTCGGCTGTGCTTGTGCGCTTGTAGAAATAGGCAAAAGACACTTCCGGATTCTTTAAGTCTGAAATGTCGAACTCTTGTGACACGAGGTCATAGCCTTCATTGAGGGCAGTCAGCGACAAGTCGATAGATGCGGCAAACTTTCCGTCATAGGCGGCACCGGGTCCGAATGTCCCTTCGCAGCCTTCAGCTGACTGTGTCCAGCCGTTTTCGGCAGGCGTGACAGACCATCCTGGGGGAAGCCAGTTTTCAAAACTTTCAATTAATACTGTTTGTGCCCCACAGTAGCATGCATTGAAAATTAACATGAATAATAAGAATGAATTTTTCATACGCATTTTATTACTTTAGGTTTATGTTTTAAAGAATTAACTGTTCACAAATTTATTTTGTTAAACTTTAAGCACCAAAAATAATCAAGGCTTTTTTCTAGCCGTGATTACATTTGTAATGGTGGTAAATAACTGAAAATCAGTGATTTGCGTTTTAATGCGGGCGCAAAATAAAGCGAAAATGTAATGTTTTTGATCATGAAATGTCTGTTATTCTTAAATATTTTTATTATATTTGTGCATCTAAAGTACATACATGATACAGAGAGCGAATATTTTTTTAATGGTTGTTTTTTCACTGATTTTTGCCTGTTGCGGCAAACATTCAGAGAGGCATGTCTTGTCTGAGGCGGACAGAATGTTGTCTGTGGGCAAGTCGGACTCGGCGTATCATGTGCTTAATAAGATAAACAGTCATGACCTTAACGATGAAGACAAGGCTCTTTATTGCCTGCTGATGACTCAGGCAATGTATGGTATGGATATGGAGTCAGAAGTGGACACATTGATAGATTGCTCCATAAAATATTATACGGGCAGGGATAATGCCATGTTGGCCGAGTCATATTATTATAAGGGCGTTGTAAACTATGCAATAAACAATGCCGATGATGCGATGATCTGCCTTAAAAAGGCCGAGAGTCTGTCGTCTGGCTTGCCTGACAAGGAACTGTATTTTAAGATTCTTGCATATATATCACGTATAAACTTTAAGTCGGAAAATTACAGCCTGGCCCTTAAATACGGTAAAGAATCGTTGCTGTATGCCGAAAAAACCGGAAAACCAACGTTTATTGCCCTGACATATAATCTGCTGGCATGCATATTTGAGAAACTTGGCAACAACGACAGTGCATATGTGTATGTCATGAAAAACATAAAATTCGCCGATGGCATAAAGTCAGACAAGAGCAAGGCCATCATGTATGCAAATATTGCTGATTATTATAGCCAGAAAGGAGAGACGAAGCTTTATGAGAAATATCTCAACAAGTCGAGTTCTTTATATGTTCTTCCAGATGTGCTTAATCGTTACGCCTTGATAAAATATAACGAAGGTAAGTTTGATGAGGCCGACTCGCTATGGAACAAAGCCCTGGCTATGAGCGACGGAAAGGGTAAGGTTGAGATTCTTGAGACAATCATAAGTAACCTGAAAGAGGAGGATAATTACAAGATATTGTATAACTGTTATAAGCAGCTCGACTTCCTGAAAGACAGTATCAGAAGACAGCAGCATACCCAGCAGATACAGGACATACAGCTAAGATACGACAACGATATGATGAAGCGTAAGTATGATGTCATCGTAACCCGTATAGCCATAGTCTTGGTAGCCGTGTTCTTGCTTTCAGTAATCTTTATCTTGTTGTTGAAGTATAAACAGAAACAGAACAAGACCAAGCTGCTGCAAAGCCAGATATTGATAGATTCTTACAACAAACAGATTGAAGAATATAAAAAATCAGGAAAGGATAACACCAGAAAAATTAAGATGTTGGAGAAAAAACTCTCCTCTGTATACAGCGAGCAGACAGATGTGTTTACACGTGGACGGGCGTGTTACAGGCAGATATTGGATAATGGCTCTGTTGTAACGTGGAAGAAAGACGACTATATTGATTTTATTGAATATTACAAACTGGTAAATCTTTCGTTTGTTGTTCAGATTGAGCGTGAATATAAGTCGTTGACACATGGCAACAAGTTTCTGCTTATATTGCAGGATATGGGTAAGACTGAGACTGAGTTGCAGAAAATATTAGGAACTACAATCGGTACAATAAGAGTGCAGCAGTCGAGAATAAGGAAAAAATATATAGGTGATTCTGCCTGTGTTTGATTCTTACGTTCAGTCTGGCCGTTCATGTTTCCATGAGTTTTTATCTCGCATTGTCTTCTTTCTGCCAGTCCGTTATTTTATATATCATGATTGATGACGATTTTGCTTAAAAAACACGGCCGTTTCTGATTAAAAAGTGGCCGGTTTACGCCTCAAAAGTGGCCGAGTTTTGACCCGTAACTCGGCCACTTTTGATTTATAATCAAACCTTATTATTTTGCTTGCAGTTTATGTTTTAGTAGGCTCTTATTTTGGAATATGTTTATTGAAAGATGCTGTTTTGCTTACGATTTTTCGCCTAAAAATTATCATGCCGGTTGAACGTATTGAAATTTTTACTAATTTTGTATCGGCTAATGATGAAAAGCATCAACCGAAATGAAACGGATTTACAGACTTAACCCCAGATTAGACGTTATGATTTAGCCTGTATTTTTGCTTTATATTAAGTGGATTATCGTTTGATTTTTCGCAGTCATAGCGGGCTATGTCAAGAAAGGCCGGAGGAAAAGTCGCCAATAAAAGACAAAAAGACGGCTGAAAGCATGAGCATACCAAAATTATATACGGTCTAATGACTTAGGCTTAATGTGGAATGATTTGCGAACATTTTTGCGAACAGCAGATTTTTGTGCATTGTGCTAAATCGAGTAATTTTGCTTATAAAAATAATAAAATTAAACTGTTTGAACTTATGAAGAGAATTTGTGTTATACATTATTTGTCTTTATTTCTTCTTGCTTTGTGCAGTCATGTGCTGTCGGCGGCTCAGTCGGACACAGCTGTCATGCGTATCAGTTATGACGCTAAGTTTAAGACTTGTGTTGAAAGACCGGAAATGCAAGACGAGATGGAACTGCTTATTGGCAATAAGTGGAGCAAGTTTTATTCTTCGGCAAACATACGACAGCAGCATGTGCTTGACAGCGTGGTGCAGGCCACGGGTGGACAACTGCAACAGGCTTTGGCTGCAAGCACACGGATGAGAGGAAGTGGAACGCTTGGGCAGAAATATATGGTGATGAAGAATTATCCGGCTGACGGCAAACTTACTTATACACTTAATCTGCATGGTTTTGCCCTTAAGTCTGAGGAGAATATGCCTGCGTTTGACTGGCAATTGGCCGACGGCGACTCAATAATAGCCGAGTACCACTGCAACAAGGCAAGGACAAAGTTTCGCGGACAGACATGGACTGTGTGGTATGCGCCTGAAATCGCCGTGAGCGACGGTCCTTGGAAACTGTGCGGACTGCCGGGACTTATAATGAAGGCTGAAACAGACAACGGCTGTTTCTCGTTTGTATGCACGGCTGTAAGAAAGGGCAGGGGAGAAAGCATTACGATGGAAAAGACAAAATATAAATCTGTTGAGTCGAAAGAGCTGCAAAAGATTACAGAAATGGAGATTACCGATCCTGTAGGGCTGATGACGAGGCTGACGGGCCTTGCTCCGTCTGTCAGTAAGGGCAGGACAAAGCAAAGAAAGGTTACGCCGGTACTTATAGAAGATAATGACTGTGAGTGACGGCAGAACCATACGCATGGCGCTTGTCCTGTTTGCGTGGCTTTTGGCAGCAACGGCTTACGGACAGGTTATAACGGGACGGGTTGTCAACTCGGACAACAGTCCTGTCGACAAGGCTTCTGTATATATTAAAAACGGCAAGTCGGTAGTGGCTTATGGATTCACCGACAAGCAAGGCATGTTTTCCGTAGACTGTAAAGGCCGGCAGTGCGACACGATGGAGGTGCGCAAGATTGGTTACTCTAAACTGTCTATTGCTCTTAGGCATTACAGCAGCGACAAGGTTATAGTGCTCAGCGAGCATGCCACAGAACTTAAGGAAGTGGTCGTAAAGTCGCAGCGCATCAGACAGGAGGGCGACACGCTCAACTATCTTGTGAGCGCCTTTCGCGGCAAGCAAGACCGCACCATAGCCGACGTTATCAAGAAAATGCCCGGACTTACCGTAAATGATGACGGCTCGATAGAATATCAGGGCACGAAGATAAACAAATTTTATATTGAAGGCATGGATCTGCTTGGCGGTAAGTATGCGCAGGCGTCAGATAACATTGATGCAGGAAAGGTGAAAAAGGTGCAGGTGCTTGAACGGCATCAGCCCATACGTGCGCTGAAGGATACAAAGTTCAGCGATCAGGCAGCACTCAACATCGTGCTGACCGACAGCGCAAAAAATGTGTGGAGTCACACCTTCGACCTGTCAACGGGAGCTTCGTTGACCAAAAGTCCCGACTGGCTTTATGACAATCGCATCGTCTCAATGCTGTTTTCGCGCAAGGTGCAGAGCATAAGCATGTATAAGAACAACAATACCGGTAAGAACATCGGACAGGAAGTAACGCCTATGTCGGCATATCTCGACGACTCGGCACCCGTGGACGATGGTATGCTCGGCAACATATCGCTGCCGGCACCGGCCATTGACGCCTCGCGCAGCAGATTTAATCATACTCATCTGTTTGCAACTAACTGGCTGCTGAAGACGCATGGCGGCAATGACTTGAGGATACAGCTCGACGGCATGACCGACATGACTGAACAGCGACAGACATCCACCACGGTATATACGGCGGCAGGCGGTGCTGCCATTGTGCAGGACGTATCGGCTGAGAGCCGTCACGACGCCTTGTCGGCTGAGGTGCTTTACAGGCAGAATACCGAAAGACAGTATCTTACAAACGATGTCAGGGGATATGTCGATTTCGACCGCAGCATCGGCTTGTCGGTATTGAACGGCGTTGAGACAAGAGAGATGGTTAAGCCGCGTCAGGGCTACATCACGGACAAACTGTCGTTTGTGCGCAACATCACCCGTCGCTATTCGTTTTCTGTCAACGCTTACCTTTCACTCAACTGGCTGCCGGGCAGTCTGCTGCTTGCCGACTCAACCATGCAGCGCCTTCGCCAGCGCAGCGTCCTTGCCGGATGTGACGCCTATTTCGGACAAAAGCTTGGTGCGTTTTATCTTAATTATAATATAGGCACAGACCTGAAGGCGCAGCATATAGGCGTAAGCCGGCAGAATTTGGATGCCGTAAGGAAGTACACCGAATGGCGCACTTTCATGAAACCGTCGCTGTCGTATAAGACCGCCATTATTAATTTTATTGCATCGGCGCCTGTTTACTGGACAAGCCGGACGTATGGCGTACAGCATAAAGACAACATTACATTTGAGCCTAATCTGTTTTTCAGAGCTATGCCAGTTTCCGATTTCGGCATAACGGCAACGTATAACTGCTCGTGGAAGCCCGAAGGCTTTTTGTCAGTGCTCGATATACCTGTGTTTACCGACTATATCTCGATGACAGAAGGACAGGGTAAACTCAGCAACACATTGATGCACACGGCAAGCGCTAATATAGAATATAAGAATGTTATAAAAGGCCTGTTTGCCACTGTCGGGTATGTCTTTACCAATATGCGCAATCAGCGACTTTACTCAATGAATGTGGACGGCAATGTGTATGAATCGCGGGCCACAGACCTTACATCAAACAGCGTTATGCACGGATTAAACTTCCGTGTAAGCGAGAGCTGGAACGTGGCTCATCTGGTTACTACGCTGTCAGGGCGATGGCAGTGGAGTGATTATAACATGCTCTTGCAGAATGTGCTTACGCCGTTTCAGACGCAGATGGCCAGAGCCAAGGCAACAGTCTCGCTCCAGCCTTGCAGCTGGTTCTCTGTCGAAGAGCAGAGTCAGTTCAGCTATGTCAGACAGGAGTGCCGTTCGGGCGCCTCGTTGCCGTCGTCGCTAAGTTCATTCAGTCACAGTCTGAAGTGCTACTTCATGCCCGGACGCTTTAACATAGAGTTAAGCAACGAGATATACCACGGCAACGATAAGGCCGTTTCGTTCACCTATTTTGCCGACTTGTCAGTCTCTTATCGCACCAAACGTTATGAAGTGAGCCTGACATGCAGCAATATTTTGGGAAAGGATGAATATGAACGCCGCCAGATAACCGACACTCAGCAGATGTACACCATTACAAGGTTGAGGCCGCGTGAATGTATGGTGAGGGTTGAATTTAGTTTATAAAAAAGAAATAGTCCGGACTTTAAATAGTAATTAATAAAAAAACAAAAGAAAATGAAGAAATTATTTTTGATTTTAGCTTTGGCTATAGGTTTGGGAGCGGCTTCTCCTCAAAAAGCATCAGTGCAAGAAATATCGGCAGAATCTTTTGTTTTTATAAGTAATGAATGATATCATCTAAAACTCATGAATATATTTAACTGTATAATAATAGTGCTATGCGTGCTTATATCTGCCGGCTGTGACGTTGAGCGTTCGTCTCACAGCAAGGCATTGTCGGCAATAGACAGTGTGGCCGATGTGTCACCGCGCCGTGCTTTGGCTATGCTCGACAGCATAGTTCCGAAGATAAATGCTGCCGACAAGGCAGACCGGAACTATTACGACCTGTTGCGCATTAAGACAGAAGACAAGCTTTATGTTGCCCATACAACCGATACGTTGATGCTCCGTCTCCTTGATTATTATGAAAACGAGGGCGACAAACGGCTCCTGCCTATGGCATATTATTATGCAGGACGTGTGTATAACGACATGAACGATGACACGCGTGCCTTACCATATTTTCAGAAAACGATAGAATTGGCTGACACGGCTAGTCCGTTGAGATATAAGGCTTATTCGCAGATGGGATATATCTTTCTTTATCAAGGATTGTATTATAAAGGATTGAAGGCGTTCAGACATTCTTATTTGTATAATAAAAAAATAGAGAACAAAAAAAGTCAGGCATATTCATTGTGCGGTATGGCGTATTGTTATCAGCGTGTTAAAAATGAAAGTCAGGCAGCAGAATGTTTTGAACAGGCCTTGAACTTGTCTAAGGAAGCAAATGACAGTTTGCTTGAAACCGATATCCTTGCTCAGATAGCGAAGCATTATTATAAGCAAAGTGAATATGGTAAGGCGTTGATGTATGCTAACCGTGCGTTGAGCCGTGTTAACAGGATAAATGCTAGGGCTGTTTTGGTTATTGTTGCGAAGATATATGATAAGGTCGGCAGAACAGATGAAGCTGTGAATCTGTATGAAAAGGTTTATGATTTAGATAATGTTTATGCCAAATATGGGGCTTCAAAATGGCTTGGACATTATTATTTACGAAAAAATGATTTGATTAAGGCGGCATATTTCTTTGACAAATATGAAACATATTCAGATTCTGTCCAAAATATTATAAAGACAAAAGATGTTGCAAGAATTGATGCAGTTTATAATTATACAGAAAAGGAGAAAGAAAATATCAGGTTAAAATACGAATTGGCTGAAAATAGGTATATTGTTTATATATTTGTTTTTATGTGCATTTCGTTGATTTTTGCCTTTTTTGCTTTTATATCTCATCTAAAGAAAAAGCGTATGTCTGAGCGGATAAAATATGAGAATGAGACAAAGTATCTGAAAGAAAAGTATGAGCAAAGCAGTGCTTTTGTTGATGAAAACAAGCGTAAGATAGAAAGTCTGAATGTCCGTCTTGCTAGAGTCGTAGACTGTAACGAAAGTCTTGCAGCCGAGCTGAAGGCCAGCAGGGAACAGCTTGAGAATCAGAACAGAATAGCCAATATGCAGACTGCAAACAGAGAGCTGTCGCAAAGCAAACTCACTAATTCTGACATATTTAGAAAGATAAGGGCTGTATTGAACGATAACACCTGCGAGAGGTGTGATAAAAAAATACCTAAAGACTATTGGCTGATGTTAGATGCCGAAGTCAACAGACATTATGCAGGTTTTAAGGATCGTTTGACAGAATTATGCAAGATAAGCGAATATGAATATCGTCTGTGTCTGTTGCTGAAAATAGGAGTAAGGCCGGCTGATATATCAATACTGACCAACAAAGAACGCAATTCGGTGTCATCAGCGCGTAAACGTTTGTATAAGAAGGCTTTCGGCAAGGATGCTGAGCCAAAGATGTGGGACGAATTTATACAATCGCTTTAGAAAAAGGAATAAATTTAGAATATTTTGCGAAATAGTTTGCTGGTTTCATTTTTTCTTTTTTATTTTGCGATGTCATAAATTATGATAATGATATATTAAATTTGTGAAATGACGTGCCCTTGAAAATGGCAGCTGAATATGGGCGCTAAGAATAATGTTGCCCAGATGGAGCATGCTGAAATTAAGGCACATCTGATTGATGTAAAAATAGCTGATACACCAATACATTGTAAGGTATACGGCGAGGAGCATTGTGATTACTATTGGTTTAAGACATGTAAAGGCTCCAAGGAATATATCTGAATATATTTTGAAATAAAACTATGCTTAGCCTATGAAAAATATAAAGTTGATATTTGTCTTTTCAATGTTTTCTGCTTTAAATACGTTTGCTCAAAACGTAAATAAGTCTGATTCACTTGTGTCTGACGAGATAGACCTTCAGGAAGTAGTGGTGAGCGAGAAATTGATAAAGCGCGAAGCCGACAAATTTATAGTAGACGCAATAAGGCTGCGCAAGGGCAAAACTGACCTGCTTGACCTGCTGAGCAATGTGCCCGGTATATTGGTTACGGACAACGACATCAGAATACCGGGACGTGACGGCGTAAGGGTTATGTTCAACGGACGTATGAAAACCATCCCTGAGGGTGAGCTGATCAATATACTGAAGTCGCACAGGGCGTCAAATGTGGCAAAGATAGAGGTGATAACATCGCCAGGCGCAAAGTATGATGCAGGAAGCGATTTTGGCATCATAAACATAATAACTGAAAGAGGTGCCGATTATATAGGCGGCGAAGTAGGCGACGATGTAACCTATGCCGACAAATGGAGCAACGCAGCCCGCATGAACCTTAACTATCAGAGAAAGCGCGTTACGGCATCGCTCAATGCAAGCTGGAATTACGGCAGCGTTGCATATACTGAAAGCAATGTGAAATATTTTACAGACATGACGCGAAAGAGCCATACGGACATGGGCTGGCGAAACAACAACTATAACATTTCCGGCTCGTTAGACTTTATGATTGATTCGCTTTCAACAGTAGGCATTGAGGCTTATTATATAGATACATACAGAAATTATCCAAGCACGACCTTTGAGAACACATACGACATGGCCGGGGTGATGACAGAGGAGAGTCGCTCGCCGTCGCTTGAATTGCGTGACGGGCGAAACATGAACCTTAACTTTTATATCGACAGAAACTGGAGCAGCACCAACAGGATATCTTTCATAATGGACCTTTTTAAGTTTGATAACGACCGTGACTACAGTTTCAACTCTTACTATTATGAAAACAGCGTGCAGACGGACAGCGTTGACTATCTTCGCAATCAGGTGGGCGCGCATCTTAAGGGACTGAGCTTTGCGCTCGACTATTCAACTCTGTTGCCCTGGAGCATCAAGCTTTATGCAGGAATAAAGACGTCTCTCACAGAGACGAGAAACTCCTCGCTATATGATTATTCCACACTTCCTGTGCAAAATGACGACTTTACATATTCGGAAGATATCTATGCCGGATATCTGTCGCTCAACAAGTCATTGGGACACTTCGACATGGTGCTCGGCGGAAGATATGAACTTACGCATACAAAGTCGGAAAACGGCAACGGGACATTGGCAACAGACAACTACGGCAGACTGTTTCCGACTGTGAATGTGATGTACAGGTCGGGCAACGGGTCAACCTTTGGCGTCAGCATTTTCAGCGGAATAAGACGTCCGGGCATACAGGTGGTCAATCCGTTTACGGCTTATCTGAGTGCCAACTCAACAGCCCAGGGCAACCCTACAATAAAGCCAAACTACTGGTATGGAGTAAGACTTTCCAACAACATAGTGCTTTGCAGCGGACTTGAACTCGGGCTGGAGCTGAGGGCTGCAAAGGAGTTTGACTGTATAGGACAGGTTACACAGATGAATGCTGCCGACGGCTCTTCGAACACGCAATGGCAGAATGCTTACGACAAGGAAGGCTGCGGAGTGGACCTTAGCCTCTATTTCACAAAGCTGTCATGGCTGAGGGCTTATATCTTTGGCGAGTTGTTTTATTGTAAAACCACTGCCGACAGCTGTTATAGCTTGAGCAACGAGCATGTTCTCAAGGCTTTTGCCATGGGCGACTTGAGGTTTATTTTCGACAGACGCCGTAATCTTACAGGATATGTTACCGCCACTTATTCGGGGAAAGACAAAAATGTGGTTCAAACTATTGATAGCAGATTCTCAATGAGTTGCGGTATTGCTTATTCGTGCCTTAAGGGCCGCCTTAATATGAAGTTGGGAGTCAGCAACTTGTTTGCAGGAAATGTTAAGGGTGTAAGTATTTCAAACAACGGAATGAGCATGCATTTCTACAACGACTATTCGCCTTTGTCTGTAACCTTGGGCTTCTCGTATAGTTTCGGCAAGGAGATACGCAGCAAGAGAAAGACCTACAGCAACAGCGACATAAAGAGCCGATTCTGATATAATGGACGGTTATTGACCGTAATGCCTGTGCCGTAACAAAAGACTCTCTCTGATGGCGTTGATGACAACCGGCTAATGCGGCTGCATCACGGAATTCAATAAACCCGAATCGCTTATTGAGATTCGTTCTGTATTTTTGCTTTCTATTGAGCGAATTTTCGTTAGATTTTTCGCAGTCATAGCGGACTATGTAAAGAAAAGGCGAACAAAAAGATGCCAATAGAAATCAAATTCATATTATGACACGCTTTGATGTGCATGTGTCTTTCAAATCAGCAACCGGCGTCATGCTTTCATCTGATATGGAATGATGAAAGCATGACGCCGGTTTATGTTTATATTGCAACTGGTTAGTCAGCTAATCAGAACAGCGTCAGCGAGTAAAGATATATAACAGCAGCAGGCATGGCCATGAGCGACGAGTCGAAACGGTCGAGCATTCCGCCGTGACCGGGCAGAATGTTTCCGCTGTCCTTTACGCCAAGGGTGCGCTTGAAGAGCGACTCAACAAGGTCGCCCCATGTGCCGAATACAACTACAACAAGACCAAGGCCCATCCACTGCGGTATGGTAAGTCCTGATGTGTTGCCGTTCTGTGCGTCGAGATATCCTATCAGCCATGCCACGGCCAGAACGATGATGGCGCCACCAATGGAGCCTTCCCAGCTCTTGCCGGGCGATACGCGCGGAAACAGCTTATGCTTGCCGAAGAGTGAGCCGCTGCAGTAGGCGCCGGTGTCGTTGGCCCAGAGGAATATGAACACGCAGAGCGGTATCATGTAGTTGTAGGCAACATTGCCGTCGGGAGTGGCATTGAATGCGAGCACGTTGATGGTAGAGAAGGGCAGGGCGATGTACATCTGTCCGAGCATGGTGTAGGCCCAATCGTTTATCGCGTTCTCCGTCTTCATGTAAAGCTCGCTGATGAAGAGATATACTATTGTAAGCAGATATGGTATGAACACGGCACCGCTCTGAATCATTCCGCTGCAGAAGCCTCCTACGGCAAGAAAGAAATATACACCGGCAACAGTGCTTATAAAGCGGTTTACCTGTACGCCCTTTACGTCGTTCACCAGTCCGCAGTATTCCCATATCGTCAGTCCTGTTACGAGAGCAAACAGAAACTCCATGGCGATGGGTCTCATGAAGCATACCACGATGGCTGCCACAAAGAACACGCCCGTGATGCTTCTTACAATAAGGTTCTTCATCTTGTCACTCATATCTCATCTATTTTGTTTCTTGAGAATTTTCATTGCCGTCAGAAATGCCGGTTTCAGCATTGCTTTCAGATGCCGGTTCCTGATTTACGGCGTTGTTGTCAGTCTCGCTGCTTTCGGGCAGAGCCTTGTCGCTTTCGCCTTCAGCCTTAGAGTCTTTTCCCTCTTCCTCCATAATCTCTTCAGAACGGCTAACCCACGGACGCTTGCCGAATATTGTCTCAACGTCTTCAGCAAATATCACCTCGCGTTCAAGCAGCATCTCGGCCAGCTTGTTGTGGCCATCCTTGTGCTCTGTAAGAATTTTCTTCGCGCGGTCGTATTGCTCGTTGATCATCTTCAGCACCTCGTCGTCCATTATCTTGGCGGTTGTCTCTGAGTAAGGACGCTGGAAGTTATACTCGTTGTTGTTATAGTAGCAGATGTTGGGCAGCTTGTCGCTCATACCTGCGTAAGCTATCATGCCGTAAGCACTCTTTGTAACGCGCTCAAGGTCGTTCATAGCTCCTGTTGATATGTGTCCTGTGAATAGCTCTTCGGCAGCACGTCCGCCCAGTGTGGCGCACATCTCGTCGAGCATCTCCTCCTTTGTTGTTATCTGTCTTTCCTCAGGCATATACCATGCTGCACCGAGTGCTCTTCCGCGCGGAACGATAGATACCTTTACCAGCGGGTTGGCGTGCTCGAGGAACCATGATATCGTGGCATGTCCAGCCTCGTGCAGCGCGATGGTGCGGCGTTCGCCCTGGGTCATAACCTTGGTCTTCTTCTCCAGACCGCCGATAATACGGTCTACGGCATCGAGGAAGTCCTGCTTGCCGACAAACTTCTTGTCGTGGCGGGCTGCTATTAGCGCAGCCTCATTACATACGTTGGCTATGTCGGCACCAGAGAATCCCGGAGTTTGACGTGCAAGCATGTCAATCTCTACAGACGGGTCGGTCTTTACAGGTCTTAGGTGAACCTTAAATATCTCCTTACGCTCATTGAGGTCAGGCAGGTCTACATTGATCTGACGGTCGAAACGTCCGGCACGCAGCAGTGCCGAGTCGAGCATGTCGGCCCGGTTGGTGGCTGCAAGGATGATTACGCCGCTGTTGGTGCCGAATCCGTCCATCTCTGTCAGCAGGGCGTTGAGCGTGTTCTCGCGCTCATCGTTTCCTCCCATTGCCGGATTCTTGCTTCTTGCACGTCCCACGGCATCAATTTCGTCGATGAATATGATACATGGCGATTTCTCCTTTGCCTGGCGGAACAGGTCGCGCACGCGGCTTGCTCCGACGCCCACGAACATTTCTACGAAGTCAGAACCGCTCATAGAGAAGAACGGAACTCCGGCCTCGCCCGCAACAGCCTTTGCCAAAAGAGTCTTACCGGTTCCCGGAGGACCTACGAGCAGTGCGCCCTTAGGAATCTTGCCTCCAAGGTCGGTATATTTCTTTGGATTCTTCAGAAACTCAACAATCTCCTGCACCTCCTGCTTGGCACCGGCCTGTCCGGCAACATCTTTAAATGTGATGTTAATCTCGGCTCCTTTTTCATACATCTTTGCCTTGCTCTTGCCCACGTTGAACACGCCTCCGGCGTTGCCTCCGCCTCCGCCCATGCGGCGCATGAAGAACAGCCAGATGAACACAAAGAATAAAATAGGTGCAATGTTGAAAAGAATGGTGAGCAGGTCGCTCCCTTTCTTGTTCTCGTAGTTAAGGTTGCCCTTAAACTTTCCGGCCTGACGCTCCGCATCGACAAAGCTTTCAACCTTGTCGGCGCTTCCGAACTCGCTGGTTACAAAAGGAGTCTTGCCCACTTCTTTCGTTCCTGCCTTAAACACGTCGCGTATGTGCTCGGCCTTAACATACATCTTCAAGGTGCTTTCGTCCTTGTTGAGCACAATCTCCGAGGCATAGCCTTTTGTGACGTATGCCCTGAACTCATCGTAAGACACCTTCTTGCTTGCGCTTCCGCCGATAGAGTCGCCTCCCATGAGGTAGACGCTTATGAGGCCGATTATCACAAGCATGTAAATCCAGCTCATGCTGAATTTGGGCATCTTGTTGTTTTTATCTTGCTCCATGTTGTTTCTGTTAATTTGTTCGTCTAAACTAACTTAAATATGTTTTTTGAAAATTTCTTTGGTAAATCCAATCAGTCTAAATCAGGTATCCGGGTCTGTTTTGCGTCTTCCCAAAGATTTTCCAGATTGTAATATTCGCGCACTTCGGGCAGGAATATATGAACCATTACGTCTGTATAGTCCATTGCCACCCACTGTGCATTGTTGAGTCCTACAACGTGAACCGGCTTTTCTCCGGCGTGAACCCTGGCAAATTCTTCAACAGAGTCTGTTATCGCCTCTACCTGCGAAGGCGAATTGCCCTGACATATTATAAAATAATGACAAATTGTGCCTTCAATGCCGCTCAGGTCGATTATGTTAATGTTTGACCCTTTCTTCTCTTGAATACCTTTAGTTATTGTCTCAACTAAATTTTTTGTTTGTTCCATTAATAAAATAAGGTGTTATTTATTTTCTGAATTTTTTTATCTCTGAGGAAAAAGAATTTTCATTCTGTTTTTACCCCTAAAAATGTATTTTATTTTATGCAAAGGTACACTGATTTATCGTAATTCGGGTAAAAAAACGTATTATTTTGAGATTTTTTAGAAAAAAGTCGGTAAAAATGTTGTCAGTTAAAAAAAAATGCGTACCTTTGCAATCGCAATCAGGAAACAAAACGATTGCAGACATAAAATTGGGATATGGTGTAATGGTAACACTACAGATTCTGGTCCTGTCATTCCTGGTTCGAGTCCGGGTATCCCAACAAAAAGATGCAGCCTAAGGGTTGCATCTTTTTTATGTAACAACTATAAGGTGTCTTGTCAGGAGAGTTTGTGGCCGGATAATATTGGCACTGAAAATTTTTTCGGGTCACATTTGTAAAGTTATATTAGTTGCCGGCAGTAAAATAATCCCTTACCCTGAAATTCCCATTAAATATTTACAGTCTCAGTTTCTGTTCATACTCGCTAAACAATATGGATATAGATGCAAAATTATTTGGTTCTTCCGCAATTTAGTTGAAGCCAAGTTCACTAAACGCCATCTTATTTCTTAGGAGGTTTAGAGAGGCCTTCCCGTACATCATCATTTTTACAACTTTTAGCTTATTTACGAACTCTTCAACGGATACCATTAGAAATGTCGTATAATACGGCATTTTGTACAGCCTTGATATCAAGACTAATTGTATTTGACTAATTGATTCTTTCTAATTGTCATTGTTCAAATTGTCATCGGTGATAACATTTATAATATAACGCAAAGAGATTATTTCAACTAAATTGCGGAAGAACCAATTATTTGCGGTTTGTGTCAGTAAAATTGTTATAACAGAAACTCATCACTCATCACATTCGTGCGTATGTGGCTGATTTTCAGAAGAATACCGCGTGATGAGTTGCAGTCTGAACTCATAACGTATGGGGACAGACCATGAGGGCGTGACGAGTTGGAAAGTCAACTCGTCACAGTGTAATTGCCTGATATTCAGCTTTCTACATCGTGATGTGACGAGTGATGAGTTTCTGTAAAAAATTTTTTAGTTGTGTGTGTGTTGTAAAAGGCGGCATATTATAGCGTAAAAGACCGTCTTTTGCATCTTAATATGTGGCCTTTCGGCGTGCAGAATGATGCCTTTTGCATCATGTTACATTTACTTCGAAGATTTGTTCTTAACGTCTTGGCACGCCGTGCAGCTGTTGGTGCATATCCGTGGCGGCGTTGTCTAATATCTGGCAGCCATTCTCCAAAAGAAATGATAGAGCCTGAAGACGGGCTCCCATAGGCTCTCGCCGGGGAAGATGAGCATGAAGCGTGCGTCGCGCACAAGTCTCTGTATGTTCTTTTTCAGTTGACTTCCGCGGTATTTGTCTATGCGCTTGTCGTAGAAGCCGAAGTTGCCCGAGAGCATAATCTCGTTGAGCAGAAATCTGCCGAGCCGCTCGTCTGCCTTGACTATGAGATATTTGTCGTCGAGACAGAATACCTTCTGCATCACGTACATCACCGCCGTGGCCATCTTATAAAGTCCGCAGCGTTTCAGCGTGCGTGTGTCAGCCTGCTGTTCGGCTGCCGTGAATCCCTGGCGCAGCACGTAGTAATAGTCTAAGAGCTGCTTTAGACCTATGCCCTCATGAAAAAAGTGGTTTGAGATGTGTGCCATCTGATATATGCGGTTGAATGCTGCTGTGGGCACGGCTATGCTACCGGCTCCGTCGGGCAGCTGCACAATGTTTGCAAACTGCTCGCCGGCGTTCTTGCTGAAATAGTCCTGCAGTCTGGCGTTGCTTATCAGATTGTTCATAAACTGAGGGCGGTAGTGCAGCTCAACGGTGGTTCCGCCATAGTCGGGAAAGTCTGTGTGGTGATAGCATCGCTTGCATCCAGGAGCCATATAGCCTACGGTCTTCATCACCTTCCTGTATCCTCCCTCTGCCCATATGTCTATGTCGCCCGGCGTGCGCATGTGCGGGTCGGGGTAGAGCAGGGCGTTTCCCTGTCCTTTAAGCAGGCAGGTGCGGAGTCCTTTGCGCCTGAATGTTTCAGAAACTTTAGCTGCGTTGACGTTTACCTTTGTATTGAGTTTGGCTATCTGGCGGCTTAGGGCAAACCATCTCATGGTCATCTCCTTTTCGGGCAGACATTCTTTGGGCAGGCGGTTAATGCCATGGAAGATTACGCCCTGAAGGTTTTGTTCCTTGGCCATGCGGAACAGTATCGGCCAGTCGGCGGCAGTTATGCCTTCGGGAGCCGGCTGTGATTCGTCAATAGAAAACCGCAGAAGCTGAAAAAACTTTGATGTCATTGTGCTGCAATAAACGGGTTATTTGCATTTAGCGTACAGATCCTTCAGCGCTCCGCGTGCAACTCCGCTTCTTACGAGCTGGTCGAGCAGGGCTTTTGCCTCTCGCTTCCTGTTCATACTGATGAGCACTTCTGCCTTTGAAATGATGTAGTCTTGGTTGTCGGGCTCGCGTTTCAGCGCCTCGTTGTAGTCATACAGTGCCGTTTCGTATGAGCGCATCTCTTTCTCGAGTTCGGCTCTTGCCGCATAGACGATGCTGCTGTCAGGGAACATTTCAACAAGATTGTTGAACTCGTCCATGGCCTGTGCGTTGCGCTTTAGCTGTATGTATGTGTATGCCAGTCCGAGTCGTGCCTGCATGTTGCGCGGTGACATTCTCAGAAAGTCCTCATAGTCGTTTCTTGCCAGTTCATGCCTGCGCATGTTGTTGTTGGCGTAAGCTCTGAAGTAAAGTGCCGAAAGGTTCACCGTATCCTTTTTCAGAATAGCGTTGCATGTCTCGGCTGCGTCTTCCCATTCAAGCAGCTGAAGGTTGACGGCAGCTTTCTGCAGCAACAGTTCCGTAGAGTCGGGATGAAGATAAAGCTGGCTGTTTATTACAGATAAAGAATCACGCCATTGCTTTTGCGTCTGCGCCTTTAGGGCGGTGACGCCAAGCAATAGCGTGAGTATGCAGATAATTTTAATTTTCAATTTACTTATCTATGTTTATTGTTCTGACCGTCTTGCCGAAAATCAGTCTTCGTCTTTGTTCTCGGCGTCGATGGCCTTAATCTTTTCGCGTACAAGGTTCATGTCATCCTTAAGCTTCTGAACCTTTCTGTTCATTTCGTCGATGAGGCTGTTGCCCTTCTTGCTCGAAGCGTTAAGGAATCCGAGGTTGTTCTCGTAGGTCTGAACTTCCTGCTTGATTGCCTCATAGCGGCGCATCAGGCGTGCGCGTTCGTTGTCGAGAGCGTCAGCGCCCTTCTCTGCAACGTTCTTCAGGTTGTTCTTGAACTTGTCGAGACGGCGGCGTGCTGTTGATATGTTAAGCTCTTTGTAAAGCTTGTCCAGTATGTCGTGATACTCTTTGTAGAGCTTGTCTTTTTCCTTAAACGGAACGTGGCCTACAGCGTTGTATTCGTCGATAAGCTCGCGCACTTTGTCCTGTATGTTGTCTTCGGCATTCTCAGCCAATGCTTTCAGCTGTTCTATTATGCCGCGTTTCTTCTCGAGGTTGGTGCGCTCCTCGTTGCGTGTGCCGGCGTTGGCGCTGTTGCGTGCCTCAAAGAAGTGGTTGCATGCAGTGAGGAACTCGTTCCACAGCTTGTCGCCAAGTTTCTTAGGCACCATTCCTATGGTCTTCCATTCCTTCTGCAGGGCTATCAGCTTGTCGCTTGTCGACTTCCATTCGGTGCTGTCCTGCAGGGCCTTTGCCTGCTCGATGAGTGCTCTCTTCTTGTCGGCATTCTCAGCAAACTGCTGCTTCATATTCTTGAAGAATTCAGCTTTCTTGCTGAAGAAGTCGTCGCAGGCAGCGCGGAAACGCTCAAAGATCTTTACGTTCATCTTCTGCGGAGCGAAGCCTATGGTCTTCCATTCAGCCTGTATGGCAATGATGTCCTTAGTCTTCTTCTCCCATTCGCCTGCGGTCTTTATTTCTTCCTTGGCTATTTCTTCAATTTTCTCGCACAGCGCTGTCTTCTTTGTGAGGTTGTCTTCCTCTTTTGCGCGCAGCGATTCGAAGTGCTGCTGATGGCGCTTGTTAATTATAGTAGATGCTGCCTTGAAGCGTGCCCACACTTCCTCGCGCAGTTCTTTTGCAACAGGACCTGTCTCACGGAACTCCTGATGCAGCTTCTGCAGCTGGTGGAATGCGCTTATCACGTCTTCCTCTGTGCCGAGCTTTTCGGCAGCCTCGCATATCTTTGTCTTTATTTCAAGATTTTTCTTGAAGTCGTATTCGCGTGCCTCGCTGTTTAGTTTCAGCAGGTCGTAATACTGCTCAACGTAGAGCTGATAGTTGCGCCACAGCTCGTTCGCCTTTTCTGCCGGCACGAGCTTGATCTCTTTCCACTCCTGCTGCAGCTTCTTGAAGTCCTGATATGATTTGTTGGCTTCTTCGGGCGAAGTAACCATAGCTTTGATCTTCTCGATGATGTCGAGCTTTTTCTTCAGGTTTTCCTGCTTTTCTTTTTCCTGCTCAAGGAACAGTTTGGCGCGTTTTTCCTTTATTACGCCCATCTCAGCCTTAAACACCTCTTCGTCTTCGTCAGGAAGCACTTTGTAGTTTGCCGGGTCGCCGCCTCCCTCAAGATATGCTTTCATGTCAGCTTCTCTTTCGGCAAAGTGAAGTTTGTAAAAGATTGTTTTGAGGTAATCTATTTCGCCTTTCTGAGGATGCTCGTCGCTGTGTGCGATTTCTTTCACCCTTTCTATTATTTCGCTTTTGCTTTTATATACTTTTTTCAGTGCGGCAGCTTCAGAACTTTCTGAGACAAATTCTCCTGTTTCGGTGGTGTCGGTTGTCACTTCTGCGTTGTTTTCATTGGCAGCGCAGTTTTCTTGCATGTTGTTATCGGTTAGTTCAACATTCATTTTCTCAGTGTTCTCTTGGCTGAGTGTCTTTTCTTGAGAGTCCATCATATAACTTTTTATTCGTTCATGAATTGATTTTCAGGTAAAACCTTAGGTGTGCAAACTTAATTAAAAATATTGTAAATACCTAATAAATTTGGAAAAAAACGTTTTTCTTGGGTTAAATGAGCCTTTTGTGGCGGAAAATCCACCATGATATGCCTGAAATGAGCACGGATACTATTATGGCTATCACGAAGCCGTATTTCCATTGTTCCATGCCGTTTATGAGGTTCATTCCGAGCAGGCTGGCTATGAGCGTGGGGAACATCAGGATAATCGACACAGAGGTGAGCGTACGTATCACGGTGTTCATGTTGTTGTTGATGATACTCGAATATGTGTCCATGGTAGATTCGAGAATGTCAGAGTATATGTTTGTGGTTTCGCGCGCCTGGCTCATCTCGATGTTTACGTCCTCAATCAGGTCGGCGTCGAGTTCGTCCACCTGCAGCTTGAACTTCAGCTTTGCCAGAAGGTTCTCGTTGCCGCGGATGGATGTGATGAAGTAGGTCAGCGAGTCTTGCAGTCTTGACAGGCCTATGAGCGACTCGTTGTTCACTTCCTTGTCAAGGTTGCGCTTTGATTTTTCAATCAGGCTGTTTATCTGCTTCAGCCGTTTCAGATACCATACGGCCGAAGAGAGGAACAGGCGGAAAATCATGTCGACGTAGTCGGTGAAGCCCTCGCCGCGCTTCTGCTGATAGCTCACGAAGTCTATCATCATGTTTGTTTCGTGAAAGCACACCGTGATGGTTACGTCTCGCTTGTGTATTATGCCGAGCGGCACGGTGGTGTAGGGCGTTCTCGACCTTATTTCCTTTACAAAAGGTATACGCAGGATTATGAGCATCCAGCCGTCATCGTATTCATAACGGGCACGCTCATCATTATCGCTGATGTCAGAAAGGAAATAATCGGGAATCTTAAATTCATTTTCAAGAAGACGCTGGTCTTCTTCCGTCGGGCATGTCACTTGTATCCAGCAGTTAGGCTCCCACTCGCCAATCTGCCTAAGGCCTTTGGTTGTGTTCCAATATGTTCTCATTTGCTAATCCTCCGAAACGGTTATGACTGCACGGCGGTCAGCATCAATGAGCAAACCTCCGCGCCTACAAGTTCATATTTTCCGCGTAATAATCGTCCATGAATAAATTAAAATTTCTGTTTTGCGGTGCAAAGATACTGCAAGTTGGGCTAATCTCAAAATAAAAATGAATGAAATGAATTTTAATTTTGTATTTAAATTGTGTTACAATGGCTTGTTGCGTTTCTTTGTTCGGTTTTTGTCGTGTTAGTTGTGCTTATGTAAATTAAAGCAAGGCTCTATAGCCTTTTTGTCGGCGTATAGAGCCTTGAGGCCCCAATCGGTCATTCCGCAGCATGTGTCTTAATCCTATTAGCAGTCTGATGCTTTCTCTGTCTTGTTCTTTTATATTGTCGTCATGCCGTCTGATGTTTTGTTTGTTTGGCCGTCATTTCAGCTAAAATTCAGACTATAATAGGCTCAATAGATAACATTGATTCTGCCGAATACTGATGACCAATTGGGGCTGAGCTGCCATTTTGTGTTGACTGTATGTGTAGTGCCGGTCTATTCGGGCAATATCGAGACGGATATCGGCGCATAGTCGGATGGCGAGAAGCGGTTCAGTAGCTTCGATGCGGTGTATGTGCCGCGGAAGTTGGTCAGTCCGCCAAAGTTATACAACACTCCGTTTACACATTCTGTTTCGCCTGTCCAGCTGAATGTGCCGAGCATCTTCAGCGGTTGCGGGTTGCTGCTGCTGCCTGCCTCGTAGCGTACTACTGAGCCGTCGCTCAAGGCATAGATATAGCCGCCGGCAACGCCAATGAAACTAAATTCGGAGGCGAGCGAGTCGGCTGGGGCACAGCGTTGCGCCGTCAGTTTGTTGCCGTCTATCATGTATGCCGTGTGCCGGCTGTCGTCCAGCAGCCATGTGTTACCCCTGCCGTCAGATGTGGCGCGTGTGCTTTCGCTGAATGTCGTGCCGTGTGCTGTTTTGCCGTCTGCCGTTGCTGTTATGTTGCCGTTGCTGTCTTTGTCAAGTATGTACGCGCAGATGTGAGTGTCGGTTACGGCATAGATAATGTTGTCGTTAATGCTGGCGGCTTTTACTTCTCCGTTGTGCGTGGCGGCAAGGTTCCATTTTCCTGATGCGAGATAATATATTCCGCCGTCGCCTATGATTACGGGTATGCCGTTCCAGCATGCGCCCTGACCGCTGACGGGCATGTCGGCGTATGTTTTTTCGGCGCCTGTCGCCATGTCGTATGAGCGCAGCTCGTTGGTCGTCACGGTCTGTTCATATCCCAGGTTGGTCTTTTCCACTATGCCTCCGCCCATGTATATAGTGGTGCCGTCGGTGAAGTGAGTGGTGGCAGAGCCGCTGTTGCCCAGCTCGCCAAGTTCTTTGTAGACGATGTTCTGCTTTACGCGCAGCGTGTTTACAGAGGCCTCGCCTGCAATAGAGAACTTGCCTTTGGCCTCGCCGTCGGCGTTCAGGATGACATAAGGGCAAGCCTCATATTCCTGACCTTTCTTTATATACACGATAGGCTCCTTTTCGGGATAGGTGGCGTCGGGATCAGTGAAGCTGAAGCTGCTGCCGCTCACTATCCCCAGCTGCTGCATGCTGCTTTCAGACGAGCGTCCGTTGTATATCTTTACATACATTTTGCCGTCGCGGTAGCAGGCAGATGTCAGCACCACTCCCGTAGCCTCGCTCTCTGCTGCCGGCTGTTTCACCACAATCTGCATTGAGTCTGCCGCGGCGCGCGTTTCGGTCGCGTTGCTCAGGCGTATGTAGCCTATGCGCTCTTGTCGGGTGATGTTGCGTGCAGCAATAATCTTTACGTTCTCGCCGCCTTTGCCTCCCATCTGCGACAATTGCAGCCAGTCGGCCGACGATTCTGCCTCCCATGGCTGTGCCGTGGGTATGGTTACGTCGGTCTGTTGGCCTTCTGCCGACAGGCTGACAATGCTGTTGTCGGGAATAATTGGGTCGGGGTCAGGGCCGGGCGACAGTTCTTCGTCGCTGCTGCATGATAATGTCAGTGGAAGTGTGCATGCCATGATGCACCATAGTGATAGTTGATAAAAGTTTTTCATTGCTTTATATTTTTTATTAACGATTGCATGTTGCGAAAATATAAAGTCTTTGTGTTCTGCATTTCACGGCTTTCCGTGATTTTTTATTTACAGGTGCAATAGGTGTTGTGGCTCTTTTTATATCTTGTAGCGCATCAGTTTATGGCGTGTTGTCGTTGTTGCAGGTTGATGTATGCCGTATAAATTTTAGACGTTGTGTATCGTCTTGAAAATCAGTCGGTTATGGCTGCGCTTGCAAAAGATGCCCTTTTGTATTCCGAAAGACGGTCTTTTAGCCTCTGAAAGGTGCCCTTTTGTAGTGCGTTTTGTGCCCTTTTGCAAATCGGCTGTGTGCATCGTCATTGATTTGTCGTGCCGGCATGATTTTCAGCTTCTTGTCGTGTGGCGTGTTTATGGCGTTCTTATGCAAGGTGCTGCAACAGAAAAGGCGGAAGGTTCGGGGCTCGTTTTGCCCTTTGCCTTCCGCCTTCAGCATGTATTAGGTTTGTGTAATTTTTATCGTTTCAGCTAAAATTATTTAGCCGGAATCTCTTCGAGAGTCTTTACGAGCAGATCCCAGAACTTGGTTGTTGACGGCCAGTGAGCACGCTCTGTCGGAGTGTGGGGTGACAGCAGTGTCGGACCGAACGAGCAGATGTCGAGACCCGGATATTTAGACAGGATGATGCTGCACTCCAGTCCGGCATGAACCACCTGAACTGTCGGCTCCTCGTTGAACAGGTTCTTGTAGATGTTGCGCATAACCTTGATCAGCTCGCTGTCGGTGTTGGGGTCCCATCCGCCGTAAGCGCCGCTGAACTCAACCTTCATTCCGGCCATGTTGAAGCAGCTCTCGAGCGATGTTGACAGATCCTCTTTCATTGTCTCGCTTGAGCTGCGGGCAAGAATCTTGATGGCAGCCTTGCCGCCGTCGATGTCAACTATTGCAAGGTTAGATGATGTCTCTACAATTTCTGGCATTGTGGGGATATAGCGCCATACGCCGTTGTGTGCTGCGTAGATGGCGTCAACTAGGTTGTCTTGGATTTCCTGCGGCACGATCATTTCAGGCAGTGCTACGTCCTCGGCCACAACCTCGATTTCGCTCTCTATGCCTTTGTATTCGTTGTTGAATGTCTCCTTATATTCGGCAACGATAGCCTTCAGGTCTTCAACGTTCTCTTTCGGCAGAGTGAGCACTACTTCAGCCTCGCGCGGAATGGCATTGCGCATGTTTCCGCCGTGCCAGCTTGCCAGGCAAGCCTCGTCTTCTGCTATAGCCTCGCGTACTATTCTTACCATCATCTTGTTGGCATTGCCGCGGCCTTCGCATATTTCCAGACCAGAGTGTCCTCCCTTCAGGCCCTTTATTGTTATTTTAACGGCTGCGTCTGTCTTGTCGCTTTCAGCCTCCTGATAGTCGAGAGTGGCTGTAATGTCAACGCCGCCGGCGCTTCCTATGATGAGCTCGCCTTCCTGTTCGGTGTCAAGGTTGAGCAGAATCTCGCCCTCAAGTTCGCCTCCGGGCAGTCCGTTTGCTCCGTACATGCCTGTCTCCTCGTCGGCTGTTATCAGTGCCTCGATAGGTCCGTGCTTCAGGTCTTTAGCCTCCATCACAGCCATGATGGCAGCCACGCCCAGACCGTCGTCGGCTCCGAGAGTTGTGCCTTTAGCCCTTACCCATTCGCCGTCGATGTAAGTTTGTATCGGGTCAGTCTCAAAGTTATGAGTACTTGTCTTTTCTTTTTGTGGAACCATGTCCATGTGTGCCTGCAGAATCACCGTCTTGCGGTTTTCCATGCCAGGTGTGGCGGGCTTGCGCATAACGATGTTGCCAGCCTCGTCTTTAAATGCTTCAACGCCTGTGTTTTTTGCGAAGTCGAGCAAGAACTGCTGAACTTTCTCCAGATGTCCTGACGGACGTGGAACCTGTGTCAGTGCATCAAAGTTTCTCCAGATGCACTCCGGTTTGAGATTTTTAATTTCGCTCATAGTCATTATAGATTAAATTGTTATCAGGTCAGTCCCTCCGCACCGTATGCCGGCACTTCGGTATGTCCATATTTATTGTTATATGTTTGCCGAAACATGTGTTTCTGCCGTATGTGCGGCGTGTCTCTTCTTGGTGAATGCCAGCGCTGCCCATCCGTATATGCCGAGCAGTATGACCAGCATGGTCTGCACCGTGTGTACTATCAGCACAAAGTAGAGGGCGTTAGTGTCGCTCACACCGTAGAGGATGAGCATGGTCTTCACGGCAAAATGCCACGGACCGGCTCCGTTAGGCGTTGGGACAATCACTGCAATGCTGCCCACCACAAACGTAACGAGGGCACACTGGATGCCCAGCGACGACGTGAAGTCGAAGCAGAAGAACGTCAGGTAGTAATGCAGAAAATAGCTTACCCATATCCCAAGAGTGTAAAATATGAAAAGGGGAACGTTCTTTACGCTTTTCAGCGATATCACTCCCTGCCATATTCCGCCCATGGTGGCTTTCACCTTATTATATATTGAGAGCTTTTTTAGCAGTATGTGGATCAAGAAAATTGCGGCTATGGCGCATGCTGCGGTTACGATATAGCCTGTGGTTGAGAACCGGTTGATGATAGAATCCATGCTTGTGCCGGTCTTTGAGAAGAATGTCGTGAACACTCTCATCTGCATCAGCAGTGTCAGCATGGTGACAAACAGCATGAGCAGCGTGTCGATGGCTCTTTCGGTAACAACGGTTCCGAGAGCTTTCGGAAACGACACGCCGTCGTATCTCTTGAGCACTCCGCAGCGTGTGAACTCTCCGATGCGGGGTATTATGAGGCTTGCTGCATAAGAAAGGAATATCGAGTTGACCGACGTTGAACTTCTGGGATATTCGCCGACAGGCTCAAGCGTCTGTCGCCATCTCCATCCGCGGAACATCTGGGCAAGTATGCCGAACGGGAACGACAGCAGCATCCATGTCCAGCTCATCTCGTTGATGAGTATGTTCTCGATGCTTCTGAAGTCGAAGTCGCGGTACATCCAATAGAGTATCGCCCCGCCGAACAGCAGCGGAAATGCTATTTTGAGTATGTTGTTTACTGTTTTTCTTGTATTCACGCTTGCCAAATGTTTTCTTTCCAGACCGCGCAGAGCCTTGCTTAAGCCTTGTGGCTTGCTGTCGACCCATGCCTCATTCGGTCTGCCGCATGCATTATTGTCTATGCAAACTTACAATTTTTTTTTCAAAATACGCGTCTTGACACTAAAGAATTATAATTTCTTTAGAGCTTTTTTGCCGTTGTGTGCGGTATGTGTGTACGCTTGTTGCCGTAAGGTGTATGGTTTATTGTCCTGAAGCACACTTCTTTATGTGAAACGGAGGCTTAGTCTTGGGCGCAGGTGTTCAGCTGAAATACATGGTCGTTCATCGCAAATCTGTCGCCGAAGTCTGTCGTCCGGCTCCTTCTGTTTCCGTATCTTTTCTTGAGATATGCCGCAATGGTCCTGTCGTTATGCTTGTCCGCGCTGGACTATATTCGGCTAAAGCTATTGTAGCGGCATGGCAACTTGCCGTATCATGAGTTTGTTTTGCTTGATGATTTTGTGCAGTTCCCGGTGGCAACGGTATTGCAGCGGCTGTCATATTGGCCTTCATGGTGGAGGGTGTGCAGATGTATGCCTTTTGTAAAGATAAGAGGAAAATGCATGGACGGAAAGTTTCTATGTTTTGTTTGGTCTTGTCTGGTGATGATATCTTTTGCCCGGTACATGCCATAAACTTGGCAGGCATATCGCAGACATGCAGATAAATTGTTGCAGGAAAACGCCTTTGTAACGATATTTTATTATCATTTTAATATGTAATACAGCGGCAATGTTGGATAATAGTTATATTTTTGCAAAATAAATTAATATAAGTGTTATTGCTGTTGCAGCGCCGGCCGTATGCCGTATTTGCCGCAGTGCCGGCCATGATGCATGCAACAGGGACATGAAAACGGACAAACAATAATCAAAGAAGTAGGAGTTATGGCCAAGAACAAAAAGGAGAAACGTTATGTTGAGCGTGATGTAAGCTGGATGTATTTTAACCATCGCATACTTCAGGAGGCTCAGAAGGAAAACATACCATTGCTTGAAAGACTCTCATTTTTGGGTATTTATTCTAACAACCTCGACGAGTTTTTCCGTGTACGCATGGCTTCGCTCAGCCGTCTGCTTGAGTCTGACAATAAGGAAGTGCGCAGACAGCACGACACGATACGCAAGACCATGGCGAAGATAAACAAGCTCAACTCTGCCTACAGCCAGGAGTACACCTCGGCTATAGACCATGTGTTCGACTGCCTGGAGAAGCATAACATAAGAATGCTTGACGAAACGCAGCTGAACGATGAGCAGAAAAGATTTCTGACAAACTTCTTTCACGAGCGCCTTAACGGCTACACAAACCCTATATGGTATTCGGAGATAGGCGAGATAGGGCAGCTTGAGGACAACCGTATTTATCTTCTTGTCAGAAAGACCGACATAACGAGCGGTTCGTCGCGCCCGAAGAGCAGTCTGGCCATAATAAAGGTTCCCGACAGGGAGAACGGACGCTTTATCAAGTTGCCGTCGTCGGACGGCTTCGACAATATAATGTATCTCGACGATGTGGTTAGATACTGCCTTCCGCTGATATTCATCGGCTTCAAGCCGGCCGTATTTGAGTCATATTCGTTTAAGTTTACAAAGGATGCCGAGATGGAGATGGACAACGACTCCGACTACGGCGTGCTTGAGAAAATTGCCAAGGGAGTGAGCAGCCGCAGGCACGGCGAGCCCGTGAGACTTATCTACGACAAGAGCATGCCCAAGGAGATGAAGAAGAAACTGATGAGCAAACTCAATGTGAGCAAGCTCGATGTGTCTTTGGGCAGCAGCCGTTATCAGAACCACAAGGACTTGATGGGATTCCCCGACTGCGGCCACGACGAACTGAAATATCCGAAGTGGGCTCACGTGATGAAGCCTGAATTCCTTGCTCAGGAGAGCATCCTTGACCAGATACGCCGCAAGGACCTCTTCATCCATGTGCCGTATCACTCGTTCGACGGGTATATCCGCCTGCTGCGTGAGGCTGCGCTGAAGCCGGAGGTTAAGACGATAAAGACCACATTGTACCGACTGGCCAAAGACTCAAAGGTGGTTAAGGCGCTGATATGCGCCGCACGCAACGGCAAGAAGGTTACGGCCGTGGTTGAGCTTCTTGCCCGTTTCGACGAGGAGAGCAACATACGCTGGAGCAAGCGCATGCAGGAGGAAGGCATAAACGTGATATATGGCGTGGAGGGACTTAAGGTTCACTCTAAGCTGCTCTATATAGAGTCGACCAAAGGCAGCATTGCCTGTGTCGGTACGGGCAACTTCCATGAAGGTAACGCCAAGGTGTACACCGACTATCTGATGATGACGGCGCGCAAGAGTATCGTGGCTGAGGTTAAGAAGGTGTTCGACTTTATCGACCGTCCGTTCTCGCAGTTCAGGTTCAGAGAGCTTATGGTGTCGCCAAACTCGATGAAGACAAGGATAATAAGTCTTATCGACAAGGAGATAAAGAATGCACGCTCGGGCCGCGAGGCATGGATAAAGATGAAGATAAACCATATAACCGAGCCGGACGTTGTAGAGAAACTTTATGCCGCCTCGAAGGCCGGCGTGAAGATAGACATCGTGCTCAGGGGCAACTGCTCGCTCGTAACAAGCCGTCAGGGACTTTGCGGCAACATACATGCCGTGGGTATAATAGACCGCTATCTGGAGCATTCGCGCATACTGATATTCGGTAATGCCGGCAATCCGAAGTTCTTTATCGGCAGTGCCGACTGGATGCCGCGCAACCTGCTCAACCGCATCGAGGTGATGGCTCCGGTTTATGACGAGGACATGAAGAAAGACCTTATGCGCACGGTTGACTACGGACTGCGCGACACCACCAACGGACGCATCGTGGACGGCAGCGGAGCCAACGTGATACAGGAGGTTGAAGACGGCCGCCCGTTCCGCTCGCAGGAGGAGCTTTACAACGCATATATGGCTGAAGCCAGGGCTGCCGGTCAGGGCGAATGATTTCGGTCAGTTTCCAAAAGGTGGCATTTTGGCCTGTAAAAGGTGCCCTTTCGTCATGTAAAAGACGGCCTTTTGCAGCCTAAAACATGGCCTTTTGTATTGTGGTTTGTAACGACTTGTGTATCAATGTGTTACACGATACATGACTTGCCGCGTGAAATGATGATTTGATAAACAGTTTTAAAATTAAAAACAGATATGAGATTAGCAGCTATTGATATAGGTTCTAACGGAGCGCGACTGCTCATAAAGAACTTCAGAACAACCGAAGACGGCACGCAGCAGATATCACGCGTGATGTATATGCGTGTGCCCCTGCGCCTGGGTTCAGACGTGTTTACGCTCGGCAAGATTTCTAAGGAGCGTATGCTCATGATGAAGCACATGCTCAAGGCTTTCAAGCAGATAATGAAACTCAACCAGGTTGACGACTACAGGGCATGCGCCACATCGGCCATGCGTGACGCCGAGAACGGCAAGAAGGTGCTCAACAAGCTCCGCAAGTCAACAGGCATAGACATAGAGATTATCAACGGCAGGGAAGAGGCGCGACTGCTGTGCAACAACATCGTTGAGAACATCGGCAGCGCAAAGGGCAACTATGCCTATATCGACGTAGGCGGAGGCAGCACCGAGATTTCTCTGCTTCACGACGGCGCGCTCACTCACAGCCAGTCGTACAACATCGGTACGCTGAGAATGTTGGGTGGCATGGTGTCAAAGGAGACCGTCGAGAAGATGAAGACCGACCTGAAAAGATTTGCCAAGGACATGCCCGACATAAGGATAATAGGTTCGGGCGGAAACATCAACAAGCTGTTCAAGCTTACACATGCAAAGCGCGAAAACAGATATGTTACGGTTGATGAGATAAAAGACCTTTACTCTAAGCTGAAGGTGCTAAGTGTAGAGGAGCGTATAGAGCAGTATGGGCTCAAGGTAGACCGTGCAGACGTTATCATTCCTGCAGCCGAGATATTCATCACAGCGGCCGAGGCTCTTGGCTGCGACTCAGTGCAGGTGCCTAACATAAGCCTTGCCGACAGCATTGTAGACGGATTTTACCGCGACAAGTATTCAGCCTGCGACATCAAGCCTGAGCAAAGCGACGCTGATGAGGCAGGCGATGATGAAGACTGATGCTTCTGTGCAGCATCGTTGATGCGGCTTAAAAGAAGGTACAGAAATATATTCAGCATGACATTTTGTCTTGTGGTTCAGACAAAATGTCATGCTTTTTTATGCTGGTACGTAAGTTGTAATATATCTTAGTGAGAGCCGACAACAAGATTTGAAGCTCATCACAGAACAGAAATAAAAAACAATTAAAAATAGGAGAATATAATTATGATACCAGTTAATCGCAAGAATTCATGGTTACCCGACGTGTTTAACGATTTCTTTGACACAGACTTCATGCCTAAGGCCAATGCTACAGCTCCGGCAATAAACGTAAAAGAGAGCGAAATAGATTATGAGGTTGAGGTTGCTGCGCCGGGAATGACGAAGGAAGACTTCAATGTTCATCTTAACCAGGACGGCGATTTGTCAATAAAGATGGAGAGCAAGAAGAACAATGCTGAGGAGGAGAAAAAGGCTCACTATCTGCGTCGTGAATTTGCCTACAGCAAGTTTGAGCAGACACTGATACTGCCCGACGATGTTGACAAGGAGAAGATATCAGCCAAAGTAAGCGACGGCGTGCTTACGGTTGTGCTTCCTAAGATACGCAAAGAGGAAAAGAATGTTGTGCGCCAGATTGTTGTAGGATAACAGTTCGGCAGTCTGAAAGCAGACGGTAACTTTAATTGATAATATAAATTATACTTTGTTGGTAAGCCGTGGAACAGCGTTCCATGGCTTATCAACAAAGTTTTTTTTATCAGATGGTTGTTTGTGCCCGGTGTGGTCCTTGTCTTATGTCGGGCTGATTATAGTCTTTTACCTTATTTACGCCCACGCTATATCTGTTGAGGATATGGCGTAAGTTCGCCCGGCTTAAGGTGAATGGCGGGCTTGATGCTGATTACCTATTGATGTTAAAGTCTGAGACTATAGGGTAAGACAGGCTTTATTCGAACATTTCTTTCCATCGGCAGAACCTTTTCAGGCCTTCTTCGCCGTGTTTCGCAACGCTCTTTTCTGCCTGCTCGATGGTCTTTTCGCGGTCGAGCCGTGTCTTCGAGAAGAATTTGTCGGCATAGCATATCACCTGTTCTTCGAGCGTCTCGGGCAGCAGGTCGGTATGCGGCAGCGGAAGATTGCGGCTTACAATCTCCTGAAGCGACAGCCCTGCGCCTGTATGCCGTTCGCATACGCGTGCATGGCGCGGCATTCCTTCAGCTCTGAGCATCTCGGCTCCGAGCACTCCGTGGCGTATATAGGGCTCATGGCCGTAGCATTTTATGTCGGGTGCGTCGGTCTTTATCACTCCTATGTCATGCAGCATGGCAGCTTCCTCAATGAAGTTGAGGTCAAGATTCAGTTCGGGATGCCTTTCTGCTATGTCGAGAGCCTTGCGGGCTACGGCGCTGCTGTGGCACAGAAGGATGTCTTTCAGCTCTGCATTGTCAGAATAATACTTGTCGATAATTTGTCTCCAGTTCATTTTTTAAGTAGGATTAATTGTTTGGATGCACGTCCGTTTTTCTGTATGTATATATTTAATAATGCTTAAACCCGGCTCGGTCGTCAGTCGGCATATGGTTTTCTCTGTTTTGTTTATTCAGGCTTTCATCCGGCTTTTTGTTTTCTATGGTTGTCTTTTCGTGTGTCTTTTCTTCGCATAGCCAGCCGTGCCTGCGATTGATCAAACGAAAATCAGCCCAATATAAAGCAAAAATCCCGGCTGAATTCTAACGCCCGGTTCGGGCTAAAAACGGCCGGTATACAGTGGTTTCATTTATGATATTGTTGCCATAAGCCGGTTCGTCAATATTGGCAAGCCGGCCGTATGGCAACAATTAGCTATGGCATCCCGGGCGTAGGGCTGTTCCGTCGGCCCGGGAATATGTTCGGATTAAGAATTGATCCAGTCTCTTTCAATATATGCAATCACATCACCGCGGTTGACTCTTGAACCCTGGCGTGCAGCTATTTCAACCAGCTTGCCTCCGAGTGCAGCCGGTACCGGTTCAAACTGGCCCCATGGTGTCTGTATGTAGCAGAATGTTTCGCCTTCCTTGTAGTGCTGTCCGATGTACGGCTCAAGGCAAGGAACACACTCGCTGCTGCCTTCGAAGTCGAAGAACACCTGTCCCTTGAACGGCGACACGATGGCGTCTGCCTTTGCGTGCTTGAATGCTGACACTTCTTCCGGTGTGAGTTTTGCGCCGAGTTTCGCATCCTTTGCCTTCTGCAGGTCGGCCAGCATACGCTTCTTTGCCATTCCGCTCTTGTAGTCGCGATACTGTTCGGGGTGCATAGCCAGCTCGAAAAGTTCCTCGTCGTCCTGTCCGAAGTCCCAGTTGTTGTCCTGCATCTCCTTCTTGAAGCCTTCGAGAGCGTCAGGTATAAGTGTGTGCGGGTCAGCATCAGTAAACTGACGTCCCTGCTTCTCAGCCAGCTCTACGAGCTCCTGGTCTATTGTTCCAGGTATCTTTCCGCTCTTGCCGAGAATCATTCCCCACATAGAGTCGTCCATCATTACGAAGCGGCCCTTGCCCTGTGCCATGGTGAGCAGGTTGAGCAGTGCGATGTTCTTGACATATTGTGAGAACGGAGTTACGAGTGGTGGATAACCTACGCGCGGCCATACATATGCCACTTCGTCGAACAGTTTCACCAGCATCTCGTCTGTTGTGAGTTCCGGCTGTCCCTTGCTCTTCAGTGTAGAGTTGATTGAACGGTGTATTCCGGCGAGGTCGGCCATCATACTTCCCATCATACCGCCCGGCAGACCGCATCCGAGGAGCAGTGAGCTCATGTGCTTGTTGCCCGGGTTGATGAAGTAGCCCAGCCAGTCGTCGATAAACTCCTGTGTGAGAGTGCGGGCGCGCATGTATGCGTTCATGTCGATGTCGGCAACCTCGAAGCCTTCGTTCTTCAGCATGCTCTGAACAGAGATGATGTCCGGATGAACCTTACCCCATGACAGCGGCTCGATGGCTGTATCGATAACGTCGGCACCATTGTTGCACACTTCGAGGATAGAAGCCATTGAGAGGCCCGGTCCTGAGTGGCCGTGATACTGTATGATGACGTCTGGATGCTTGTCCTTAATAGCCTTTGTAAGCTTGCCGAGCATAGCCGGCTGACCTATACCTGCCATATCCTTAAGACAGATTTCAGTAGCACCGGCAGCTATCACCTGGTCGGCGATGTTGCTGTAATATTCAACTGTATGGATTGGTGATGTTGTTATACAAAGAGTAGCCTGAGGAGTCATGCCGGCCTCAAGCGCCCATTTAATGCTGGGGATGATGTTGCGGACATCGTTAAGACCGCAGAATATGCGGGGGATGTCAACGCCCTGGGCGTGCTTAACCTTATACATGAGTCTGCGAACGTCGTCGGGCACGGGATACATGCGTAGGGCATTGAGTCCTCTGTCGAGCATGTGTGTCTTAATGCCAACTTCATTAAACGGTTTACAGAATGCCCTCACTGCCTCATTAGGATTCTCGCCGGCGAGCAGGTTAACTTGCTCGAAGGCTCCTCCGTTGGTTTCAACGCGGGAGAAACATCCCATATCGATGATTGCCGGAGCAACGCGCTCCAACTGGTCCTTACGTGGCTGGAACTTACCTGAAGACTGCCACATGTCGCGATAAACGAGACTGAATTGGATTTTCTTTTTCATTATTATTAGATCTTTTATTGTGTGTGGCCTGATTTTGTCCGGCACACATGTTCATTTATGCAAAAATAGGTATTTTTTCTAAATCTAAAAGTTTTTATGACAAAATAATATGGTCTGAGACGAATATTTATTTGTTTTTTATAGTCTTATGAACATTTTATCATATTTTTTGTGCTGATTTGCTAAATACATATAGCAAAATACATGATAAAGTGTCTAAAATTCACTTGTAGGATAGCAAATAGACAAGTTTCTATTTGTAACTAACAAACCTTAACGTGCCTGTGGAAATTAATTTTACAAACTGATACAGCCCGCTTTGCCTGTATTTGTCTTTCTTGGCTTGCAGTTTTGTAGCTTTAGTCGGGGAGATTGGATGCGGTGGTGATGTTTAACCATAATTTTGATGACCGTTTTTTGGGGGTAGCCGGAGTCGACTTTAATCTGGAAAAGGGCTCTTTGACGTCAACCATATTTAGGAAAGGGCAGGGAGGAGGAATAAGCAAAAAAGTTTTCTTTAGAAACTCATCACTCGTCACATTGCCATGTAAAGTGTTGGCTTACAGAGCGTTGAGGCGTGATGAGCTTACAGGCCAACTCATCACATCGTGCCCTGCGGCCTTCGGGCGTGATGAGTTTCGCTGGCAACTCGTCACACTGTAACATGTTGTCACACAGCGGCTTGTGCCGCTTTGTGATGAGTGATGAGTTTTTAAGAAAAAACTTTGTGATTTTATCTTTGTTGTCCTGTCTGTGCGAAAGCATGCCTGTTTAATTTCATAATGCGGCGTTTCGGTGTGTAAACTGCCGCGAATTAATATGTGAAAGGCTATCTTTTATCATGCGAAAGGACATGTATTGGCATGCAAAAAGGCATGTTTCATGTTGCAGAAGCATGCCTTTTGTCTTGTGTATTTCCGTGTCTTGCGGTGTCTGTTAATTATGAATTATTAATTATGAGCTATAAAAATGCCTGCAAAAAACTGACCGAAATCCGCTCAATATAAAGCAAGAATAGCGACCGAATCACAATGACTGATTTGGGTTAAACCGGTTTTCCCATGCAGTCCCGTTTTGTCAGAACTGGAAGCCAAGGTTTACGTAGAAGTAAGGCTCCTCCGTGCGGCTTGAGTATCCGAGCGACGCGCCTATCGGACCGAACATGCTGTTGTAGTAATATGCTATCTCGCATCCCGTCATCGGTCCCTTCTCGAAGAGGTTGCGCAGCTTGTCGCCACGCTGTCCGAACGACAGGCGGCCTATGATGTAGTTGTTGTCCATGATGCGCTGCTGCGCCATGAGCTGTGCCGTTAGCAGCATGTTGTCAACAAACTCTATGTGGCCGATGCCCGCGAAGGGCTGCTGCTGTTCGAGATACATTCCGGGGTGCATGCCGCCTATGGAGTTGCGCATGATTAGTGGAATGTCGTTGCCGATAAGGAAGCGTCCGCTTACCATGGGCTGCAGCACGAAACGGCTGTTGAGCGGGAACGACATGCGCCACATGAAGTCGGCCACGCTCAGTCCGGGTTCATCTCCGTGGCTTATGAAGTTGTCTGTGTAGTAGCCGTATCCGGCATTGAAGCGTGCGCCGCGCGTGGTGAAGAACCAGCGGTCTTCCGAGTTGTAGTTCATCCTGAAGATGTAGCTGTAGAAGTGGACATTGTCGAGAGTCTCATATTCAGACGACGGACCCGACAGCATGTCGTGAAAGTCGTAGAAGTCCATCTTCACGTTTACGTCTACCGAGAAGTTGCGTATGTTGAAGCTGAGCAGCTGCAGGTTGACAGAGTGCTGGTTGTAAGTGAAGTTGTAGTCGCGCTTGCCGCCCTCATAGATGTTTGTGTCGTCGTGCCTGAATACATACGAGAGACCTATCTTTCCGTAGTGCAGCGGATTGATCTGTGCGTCGAGCCTGGCCATCATTCGCTTGCCCAGGCGGCCCGTAAGCTCCATTATCACAGGTATGCGGGCCTTTATCTGGTGGGACACGTTGGCCTGCAGGGCCACCATCTCCTCTGTGTCGAATCTCACTCCGAGGTTTACCCTGCTTGTGCGCTTGTCGTCTGCCGATATTCTCAGCACGTATCCTTTGCCGCTCTTGTTGAGCGTATAGCCCGGGTTGGTGTATAGAAAGTTTACGCCGAGGGCAGTGATAGCCTCTTCGATGCGTTTTACCGAAACGCTGTCGCCTTTGTTGAGCCTGTATTTCGACATGATATAGTTGCGGTCGGAGGCCACAATGCGGTCGAAGCATACAGAGTCTATCTTGAACGTAAGTTCCGAACTTGTCGGCACAGGGCGCGAGGCACGTGCTGCGTGGATGTAGCCTTCTGAGGCAAGGCGCTGCTGCAGTGCCACAATCTTTTCCCACTGCTGCATGGCAGCCTCTTCGCCGCGTGCTATCAGTGTGTCGATGGCTGCACGCGTAAAGCTTGCCGAAGAGTAGCCCTTTACGTTCACCTTGATAGGAATGTCGGTCATAGCCCAGTTTTCGTCAAACTTGTTCTTGCAGTTGATGTCCACAATCTGCATCAGTATGGCGGGGCCGCTTTGCAGTTCTGCCGCCGTGCGGTTGTCGCTCTGCACCGACACACCTATTATTATATCTGCCCCCATGCGCTTGGCTATGTCGGCCGGATAGTTGTTGCGCAGGCCTCCGTCTACGAGCACCATCGAGTCTTTGCGCACCGGGGTGAACACGCCCGGTATGGCCATGCTTGCCCGCATGGCTGTCGAGAGGTGTCCGCCGTACATGTCGTATTCGGTGTTGTCCACGATGTTTGTTGCCACACAGGCAAACGGTATGGGCAGGTCGGCAAAGCTGATTGAGTCGTGATAGCCTACGGTGAGCCGTGTGAAGAGCTGCGACAGGTTGGTGCCGCTTATCAGTCCGCCTGCGGCGTTGCGTGCCTTGCGGGCTATGCTCAGTGGGCGCGACAGCAGATAGGTGTTCTGCTTCTCTCTTTCGGCCAGACTCTGGTTGCTCACGTCCACCTTGTCAGACAGCAGCGTCTTCCAGTCCTGCACCTTTACGAGAGAGTCGAGTGTGGCAGCGTCGTAGCCTATTGAATACAAGCCGCCGATCAGGGCGCCCATCGACGTGCCCGTGATAATGTCTACAGGTATGCCCGCACGCTCCAGCACGCGCAGCACGCCTATGTGGGCCATGCCCTTTGCGCCGCCGCCGCTGAGCACCACAGCCACACGGCTGCGGCACGAGTCTTGCACTTCTTCGGCATCAGCCGGAACAAAAAGTAATGCCGTCAGTATGACAGCTAGCAGGCGGAGTTTACTTTTCATGATGTTGTCTGGTTTGCAGGGCGGCCTTATGGCATGTGTCGCGGCTTAAGGTCAGCGTCCCATGTTGTGGTTAATGAAGCGGTGCTCGGCCATCTTCTCGTATTTAGTGCCGGGCTGTCCGTAGTTGGCATAGGGATATATGCTTATGCCTCCGCGCGGAGTGAAGTATCCCGTCACCTCTATATATTTAGGGCTCATCAGCCTGATGAGGTCCTTCATTATTATGTTCACGCAGTCTTCGTGGAAGTCGCCGTGGTTGCGGAAGCTGAACAGATACAGCTTCAGACTCTTGCTCTCAACCATGCGCTCGCCGGGGATATAGCTTATGCGTATCTCGGCAAAGTCGGGCTGACCCGTGATAGGGCACAGCGATGTGAACTCAGGGCAGTTGAACTGCACCCAGTAGTCGTTGCCCGGATGCTTGTTCTCAAACGTCTCGAGCACCTCAGGTGCATAGTCCATTCTGTAGGCGGTCTTTGCGCCGAGGGCCTTCAGTCCCTCGTCTTTTCTGTTGTCTTCAGTCATCATTGTAGATTAAATATTTTCCAAACGTTATAGTTTATTCCGTTGTCATACACGTCGGTGCCCTCATGCTCCTTGGTCTTCTTCACTACACGTATCGTTACGGGCAGCACAATGATTTCGTAGAGCGTCTTCAGCACCACCTGCGACACTATGAGCGACAGCATCTCGCCGGCAGGCACCACGCCCGACAGCGCAAGCGGGAAGAAGATCAGCGAGTCGGCACTTTCGCCGAACACTGTGCTCACCACGGCGCGCAGAGAGAAATGCTTGCCGTTGGACGATATCTTCATGCGGCTCATCACGTAGGCGTTGATGAACGAGCCGGCAAGGAAGGCCACAAACGAGGCGGCGGCAATGCGCGGGGCAAGGCCGAACACGGCATGGAAGCCCTCGTCGTTGTGCCAGTAAGGCGCGCCCGGAATGGCGTCGGCCAGCGCTCCGAACAGCACGAAGATGAAGTTCATGGCGAAGCCTGCCCATATAAGGAGCCTTGCCTTGCGGAATCCCCACACCTCACACACGCAGTCGTTGATAATGTAAGACACCGGAAACACGAGCAATCCGCCGGTGATGTTCACCGGTCCGATTGAAATCTGCTTTGTCTCTAACACGTTTGCCGTTATCAGGCAGACGCAGAAAAGTATGCTGAAAAGCATGAACAGCACACTTACTTGTTGCTTATCTGTTTTCATTTCCTTGTTTTTTAAGAGGTTTACCAAGCACTCTGTAAATAAATTGCGGCTGCAAAATTAATAAAAAAACTCAATAAGATAAGATTACGCCTGTAATTATTTGCCCGATACCGATTAATTGATAACTTTGCATTTATGTTATTTATACAGGCCGTAAAAGGCCGGAGATATTTGGAAATAAACAAAGAAAACGTAAAAGGAATATGAAAAAACTATTGACAACAGCCCTGACGGTGATGGCAGCCATCTCGATGCAGGCGCAGGAGACTGCTTACAAGATTACGGGAACAGTGCCCGCAAGCGTATCGAAGGTTTATCTTTATGTGATGGGGCAGCGCGCAGCTTTAGACAGCGCAATGGTGAGCAACGGAAAGTTTGAGCTGAGCGGAAAGCAGAACCTTAACGAGATATTCATGCTGGACGCAAATAATGAGGGCATGGCATTCTTCAATGACGGAACACCTGTGGACATGAACCTGGTGAACTACACCATGGCCGGTTCTGACCTCAACAAGAAACTCTTTGAGTGCAGCCTGCCGCTGAAAAAGTATGACGCTGCAACAAGCGAGATATATGCCGAGTATGAGAAGGTGGCGAGAGACAACAGCGAAGCCGGCAAGGCAAAGGCTAAGGCTCTGGCTGAGCGCTTCAACGTGGTGAGAGATTCTATGCTCAACGACATGCTGAACATAATAAAGACCAACAAGGACAACCTTATACCGGCCGTTTATCTGAGTCAGATTTACACCGCACTCGACTATAACGAGCTGAAAGACCTGCTAAGTCCGTCGGCTCCTTACTATAATCATCCTGCCCTGGCCCGCGTCAAGCAGCAGCTTGCAGCCTTCGAGAAGCGCATGCCCGGCAAGATGTTCACAGACCTGACGATGAACGACACCGAAGGCAAGCAGCGCAAGCTGAGCGAGTGGTGCGGCAAGGGCAACTATGTGCTTGTTGACTTTTGGGCAAGCTGGTGCGGACCGTGCCGTCAGGAGATGCCAAACGTAGTGGCAAACTATGAGAAATATCATGCCAAGGGCTTCGAGGTAGTGGGCGTTTCGTTCGACAACAGCGCCGAGGCATGGAAGTCTGCCATTAAGAGCATCGGCATGAAGTGGCCCAACATCAGCGACCTGAAGGGCTGGAAGTGCGCCGCAGCTCCCCTCTACGGCATCAACGCCATACCGGCCAACGTGCTGCTCGACGGCGAGGGCAAGATTGTTGCCACAGACCTGAGGGGCGAGGATCTCGGCGAGAAACTCAAAGAGATTTACGGATTCTAAATAGGGCAATGCTGCTTATTGCTTTTATTGAAAAAATGCATAACGCAAAGCAAGGTAAACACACCCTTTGATGCATCTAAATAATAAACCGGCAGAAGAAATCTTTTATTTCACATTGAAATAAAGTTCACTTCTGCCGGTTTCGTTTTTTATTTCAAATAGCATTATAATAAGGAGTCTAACCTTGACTCGTTTTTCTCCTTATTTTATTATCTGCCTATTTTTGTTTGATCAAGAAAAACAATTTAAATTTATCAGCGGCAATCACTACTTTTGTTTTGTCATAAGCGAGATTATATTGCTGAAGATTTTCTACAAAGTGTGGCATTCCTATCAGATTATTTGAGAATAAAGTTTCAGGACATACCAGCAGATGCTGTGCAACTTTTGAGGCAATTTCTTCTTCTGTATCATTAGCAAATGGAACTATTACCTCCAATTTTTCTTTGGGTTTTAATATTTTTACAAACAAGTCCGGAGTAACAATTGTGCTCTTTTCAATATACATATTAGCTTCCCATTCAATCATAAAAAAATAAAAGTCTCCATATCTTTGATATAGCTTCCTTTTTAGAAGTTTGACATCTGGTAATGTGTCGTTCTCTTCTTCTATAAAGAATATTACTAAATTCTGTTTTGTCTTGTTTTCGACAATATGACAAAACGAGCCACTATGGGATTTTTCGCTATAAATTTCATTGAGGCATTTTTTAGTTTTTATCTCATATTTAACTTGACTGTTCATTGTGTTGCAGTAGAGCAGCGCAATGGTCAATAAAGCCATGTAATATTTTATTCTTTCCATTTTTATAAATGTCTCTTTCCTTCATAATTTTACCTGCCGGCTAATTATTATTAACTTACTGACAAAGGATTTTCTCCATTATTTCATTCAGAATGTAACAACGGCTATCACCTCTATCTTTGCTTTTTTGTCTATTTTATGGTCTTGCCGTATTTTTATTAATTTTACGCATCTCATTAATTCTGCGTCAATAGAAGGACTGTTTGTCTTGGTCAGAATTGTGATGTCAGAAAATTCGTTTTTATAATTCATAAAAAATCTTACATAGACTTTTCCTTTAAATTCTCTGTCGCTGACATTTACGTTAGACCATAAGAAATTTTTATATATCTGTTTTCCTGTTTCTTCGGCCGAAGCTCCGGTATAGAAATAATGATTTTCACTTATACATTTTATATCTTCGCTTGTTGCTTGCTTTGTCTTGCAACCGACAAACGAAAACATATCAAATGCCAATAATACAATGAGCATCGTGCAAGTTATTATACGATTATGCTCTATCTTGAAAATATTTAATATGTTGCAGTTCATGTTGTTGGCATTTTATTTAATCTCCTCAAATATAGCGTATTTTCTTTTAAATGTCTGCATCTGTTGACTATATTTAACGGCTCATCGTCTATTTTCTTTTCGTCGGCATTGCTTCATCGCAGTTTATTTATTCCGTTCAGAGTCTTTTGTCTAATAGCTTTTCTAAACGACTGTATCATTTTTCAGTAAGCCAATCGTTGCCGGGGCAGTAGCATGCAGATTGATAATTAATTGTGAAGCCGTTTAACCATTCTCCTGGCAACATAAAATAATAACAATATGATGTAAACATAGATGATTTGGGCTTCAGCTGTATAATAAAATTTTAATGTGTATGCATTCTTTGAGATGATGTTTCCGTTAACGATAATATCATGGTAGTAAAATTTTGTTTCTGTCGGTATCAGTTCTATTATAAATCCGATGGCTAGATTTAAAATATAATATAAGAAACTTTCGATGACATAACTTTTTGCGCAGAATATCTTATCATTAATTCCTGTGACATACAGAAAGTAAAGGAAAGCGGTGTTAATCCAGCCGATGATAAACAAGAGGATTAACAGTTCTACAAGAATGCCGTATGCATATTGCGCGTTGTTTATTTGCTCAATAAACGCAGACGGTAAAAGTGTATATGCAGTGATGAAACATAAAATTTGTATACTGCAAAAAGATAAATAGGAACATAGAATTGCTTTAATTATTTTTTTCATCATATTCTTCAATCTATAACTGTTGCCCGACAGCTCAAATATAGCATAATTTTCTTTGATTATATGCAGTTGGTTATTATTTTTTTATATCATGCCCCGCATTTACCTGTTTGACGCTGCTGCTTGAGCGCTTAAATGCTTTTTTGTCTCTGACAAACAAGGCTTATGTTGGTGCTATAGCTGTAGCGGAGTATTTTCTTTGTGCCGGTTTCTGTTTTCTGATTTTGCCAATAGAATTTTTATCGGCTAAACTCCTTTATTTATGTATAACGTTTATGTTTTATTCGTCAAGTATTACTGTTTTATTTCTTTAATTCTGATATAATTTGTTGATTTTTCTGGAATGTCCACATAATATCTCCACGATAAAACATACTTGTTGTTTTTATGTTCAAAACGCCAGCCCGTATATTGTTCTCCCTCCAAAGGTTCTTCCTTCCAATAGTTTAATTGTTTTGTATCATCATATATGAGTATTGAGTCGATGCGTATTCCCTTGGTCGTTTTACTCCATTCAGATACACATGAGTACACCAATATGTTTTTATTGTTATAAACCACCTGTTCGAATTTCCCGTCAGGATATAATCTTAATGTGTCTTTACTGTTGATTTCGCTGATATATATGCCTGCAGGAGATTCGGTTGACTGTTGTACTGTCCGAATGAAGACATATATTGCTAATGCGATGATCAATAATATCAATATTATTTTTTTAGAAGATGTTTTCATATCGGTATTTATAGGTTTTCATATAATGTCCCGTAAGCTCAACGGATTTTTTATGCTTGCAAATTGGCGATTGGCAACAACCGCTGTGTCTTTATAGTGATAAGATATAAAGAATTCTGCCGAAAGCAAAGTTATAGAATTATTTTGTATGGCGGATGATTTTACATGTTTTTTGATGCAATGAAAGCAAAATATACGCTTAAGCTCACCATTAAATGCAAGCGTAGCCGTGTTTCACTGTTAAAGTCCTAAACCATATTTATTCTCGACGCCATACGCATGGCGTAAGGTTTAGCCTAAAAACACACTTGTTTATAACCAAAAACTCGGCCACTTTTGCATCAAAAGTGGCCGAGTTTTTGGTCGTAAACGATAGGTTAATGATTCGAAACCTTTATGCGTGATTTTGCTTACAGTTCGTCTATAACTTATTGGTGCTTCGCTGATTTGTTAACGATATGTGTGTGTTTTGCTTACAGTTTTTTGCGTTTTTTGTTAGTGGCTGTTTTCTATTTATGTAAATTCGGCATAAGTCGTGTATATCCAATCTCATTCAATGAATTTTATTTCGTTGAAAATATAAGTAATCTTATGTCATACAGGTGTAATGCCGGTTAATTATAATTTACATTCGGTGAATGTTGTATTATACTGCAATCCTTGAGTTATGCTCCGTCTTAATAGTTTTCATATCCGGTAAGCCTCCCATCGTTGTCCGTGCAGCCGCATGATGATGGCCGGCAGAGGGCATATTTGCGGCGTGATATTATTACAAAAATTATAAATGAATGAAAAAACTATTGAAATGTGCTTGCTGCATAATTGGTTTTTTATTAAATTTGGAGCTGAAATTATTAAAACCTTAAACTATGGAATTACCATTCGCAGAATCTTGGAAAATCAAGATGGTTGAGCCTATACGCAAAAGCACACGCGAAGAACGCGAACAGTGGATTAAAGAGGCTCACTATAACGTGTTTCAACTGAAAGCCAACCAGGTGTATATCGACCTGCTCACCGACTCAGGCACAGGCGCAATGAGCGACCGCCAGTGGGCCGGAATAATGATGGGCGACGAGAGCTACGCCGGAGCCGACTCATTCTTCAAGCTGAAAGAGACGATACAGAGGCTCACGGGCTTTGAGTATGTAATACCTACACACCAGGGACGTGCCGCAGAGAACGTGCTGTTCTCTTATCTCGTACACGAAGGCGACATCGTGCCCGGCAACTCTCACTTCGACACTACAAAAGGACATATCGAGGGACGTAAGGCCATCGCGCTCGACTGCACCGTCGACGAGGCTAAGGACACTCAGCTCGAGGTGCCGTTCAAGGGCAACGTTGACCCCGTGAAGCTTGAGAACGCGCTCAAGGAGCACGGCGACCGCATACCGTTCATCATCGTAACCATAACCAACAACACAGCAGGAGGACAGCCCGTGTCAATGGAGAACCTGAGACAGGTGCGCGCCGTTGCCGACAAGTATGGCAAGTCCGTTGTGTTCGACTCTGCACGCTTCGCCGAGAATGCTTACTTCATCAAGACACGCGAGGAAGGATATGCCGACAAGACCATAAAGGAGATTACACGCGAGATGTTCGCTCTGGCAGACGGCATGACAATGAGCGCCAAGAAGGACGGACTTGTAAACATGGGCGGATTCATTGCCACACGCAAGCAGGAGTGGTATGAGGGCGCCAAGGGCTATTGTGTGCAGTTTGAAGGATATCTGACATATGGAGGTATGAACGGACGCGACATGAACGCACTGGCAATAGGTCTCGACGAGAATACAGAGTTTGACAACCTCGACACACGCATCCGTCAGGTGCAGCTGCTCGCACGCCTGCTCGACGAGTACGGCATTCCTTATCAGCGCCCGGCAGGCGGCCACGCCATCTTCGTTGACGCTCCAAAGGTGCTCACACATGTTCCGAAGGAGGAGTTCCCCGCACAGACACTTACCATAGAGCTTTATCTCGAGGCAGGTATCCGCGGATGCGAGATTGGTTATCTCTTGGCCGACCGCGACCCGGTTACTCGCGAAAACCGCTTCACAGGTCTTGACCTGCTGCGCCTTGCCATTCCGCGCCGCGTCTACACAGACAATCACATCGCTGTTATAGCTGCTGCGTTGAAGAACGTTTATGAGCGCAGGGCTGAGATTACACGCGGTGTAAGAATTGCGTGGGAAGCACCGCTCATGCGTCACTTCACCGTACAGCTCGAGAGACTGTAATATATACTTATAAAGTAGAAAACATAAAGGCCGTTTCGGCCTGACATACCAATGAGCCGACGGACAGATGCTCCGCATCCAGATTATGGCGCATGTCCGTTGGCTCTTGTTCTGTGCCGTTGCCTTCAGGTGCGTGCGTCTTGCCGTGCCGTGGGCTTGTTTCTGCCGCTTCATGTTGCCGCCGCCGTAGATGCAAAGGCCATGTGCCGTTGCGGCAGTAGGTCTGTGGTCGGTTATTAACTATTCCTTATTTTCAATAATTTATGTGGCAACAGACGCATAAATCGAAAAAATATATTACCTTTGCACTTGCTTCTTGCACAGACATGCGCACCTTGGGCGCATGCACAGCGTGTGGAAGCCGACAGCAATGGTCCCGTAGCTTAGCTGAATAGAGCGTCAGATTCCGGTTCTGAAGGTCTTGGGTTTGAATCCCAACGGGATCACAAAATGGGGATAAGCGGAGTTCTGATATTTATAAGGGTTCCGCTTATTTTTTAGCTCAATATAATTTGGACTTTTAATATTTGTATTATTATACCACAAATGAACACAAATTGCTCACTATGAAGTTATGGAAACATTTAAAATAACAAACAAAAATTATAAAATGAAGGGTGATAAGACCTAACATGTTTACATTTTGTTTATCCACAGAGGTAGAAATGCGTACATATAGATGGCCATATTTATAACACAAAAAGATTTACTTTCATATTATAAAACATATTTTTGCCTATGCCAATTCATGTGCGAGTCTTAAGAAGTGTGTTTACAGACAGCCCGTTTTGGTAAGATGCTTGACTCAAGTAATGGCGTAATAATTAAAGAAATGCAAATATGTAAAAATAAGGCTATGTAACGTGTCATTCAATAAATCTCAATCCGAAGTATGCAGATTTTATTGTTCCTCTTGAAAAAGTTTATGGTAATAGAGTATTAATGTTCCTTTTGACTAAATGAAGAAAAATTAATGAAAGAGAAAATAAGTGATATCAAAATTTATTTTATTATTATAGGCGTTATTTTGCTTTTGTGTATACTTTTTAGTAATATGCATACTATCTTGCCAATTATAGATGATGATGAATATTTTGTTGACGAATACGGAAATATTCATGGAGAATCTTGTCCTTACAAAAGTGTTCCTTGGTTTACCCCAAAACACAGCAAATATAATATCTTAATAATTAAGGGACAAAAAATATGTAGAGAATGTTTGTTGCTTGAAGAAGATAAATTACTTATTCTCCACGATGTTAACGTGGAGAATGAAATTAATAGATTACGACGTGCTGGAGCATCGGAAGAATATATAAATAACAAAATTGATATATACGAATAAAATAATTGAAAATAAAGATATAAGCCAATGAAATATTATCTTGCATTAATTGTATTGTCTTTATTGACAATATCTTGTGGAAGTGGAAATGGTCGTGTATACATTTGTACAGGCCCGTACTCAAAAGCTTATCACAAGACGTCAATATGTAAAGGGCTTAGCAATTGCAGCGGAGACATAGACGCCATAACGGAAAGTGAAGCTATTGATGAAGGCCGACACAAGTGTGGCTTTTGCTATTAGTTAAACTTAATAGTATAAATTACCTACTAATAATTTACCAATCAGATTTTAAAATTCGCATAATATATTAATAATTAATTATTTACAATATACATAGCATCTCTGAAGGTCTTGGGTTTGAATCCCAACGGGATCACATACGGCGGAAATCCTTGTAAGAAAAAGGGTTTCCGCCTGTTTTTTTATCATCGTTTATCTGCGGCAACAGGCTGTGCTTGGATAAAAGTTGTCAAATTAAGGCTAATTAACCTGTAAAAACACTGACGTATCTCAATAAAATTTCATATATTTGCATTCTGATAGCCCGCACCATGATATGGTGGGGTGTAGCATGTACTTTTGAAAAACAACTGAATAATATAAAAATATCATGGACATAGTTGAAAGATTTTTGAATTACGTAAGCTTCGACACACAGTCGGCCGAGGACAGCCAGACCGTGCCGAGCACAGCCAAACAGCTTGATTTTGCAAAATATCTCAGAGATGAACTCAAGGATGAGGGCTTTGATGATGTTGAGATGGACGACAACGGCTACGTTTATGCCACACTGAAATCTAACATCAAGAAGGAAGTCCCTACTATAGGTTTCATCAGCCACTACGACACGTCTCCAGACTGCAGCGGCAAGGATGTGAAGCCTCGCATTGTCAAGAACTACGACGGAAAGGACATCGAACTGTCACCGGGCATAATATCATCAACAAAGAAATTCCCCGAACTGCTGCAGCATGTAGGCGAAGACCTTATCGTTACCGACGGCCACACTCTGCTGGGAGCTGACGACAAGGCTGGTATAGCCGAAATAGTACAGGCCATGTGCTGGTTGCGCGACCATAAGGAGATTCCTCACGGCGACATACGCATGGGCTTCAATCCTGACGAGGAGATTGGCATGGGCGCTCACCACTTTGACGTTGAGAAGTTTGGATGTGAATGGGCATACACAATGGACGGCGGCGACCTGGGCGACCTCGAGTTTGAAAACTTCAACGCTGCTTCTGCCAAGATAAACATCAAGGGCGTTAGCGTTCATCCGGGATATGCCAAGGGCAAGATGATAAACGCCAACCGCCTGGCTGCCGAGTTTGCAGCAATGCTGCCGGCTGACGAGACACCGGAGACAACAGAAGGTTATGAAGGATTCTATCATCTGCTGGGCATCGAGTCGAACATAGAGAACGCCAAGCTGTCTTATATCATCCGCGACCACGACCGCGATAAGTTTGAGGAGCGCAAGGCCTTCATCGAGAAATGCGTTGTAGAGATGAACAAGAAGTATGGCGAAGGCACTGTTACTGCTGACGTGAAAGACCAGTATTACAACATGAAGGAGATGATAGATCCGAAGATGCACGTTATCGACATCGTGCTCAAGGCCATGCAGGACAGCGGTGTGCCTCCTAAGGTAGAGCCTATCCGCGGCGGAACCGACGGAGCTCAGCTGTCGTTCAAGGGTCTGCCGTGTCCTAATATCTTTGCCGGCGGCGTAAACTTCCATGGACCTTACGAGTTTATTTCTGTTCAGGTTATGGAAAAGGCCATGCAGGTAATCGTGAAGATATGTGAGATTACGGCCGAATATAATGACTGATAACATATCGTGCGGCATTCGCGCACGCCTTGTCTTGCCGTTGCATGGCATAATTCATCCTGCATGCGGTATGGCCGGCGACGACATGCGGCAGTGGCATCATAAGCGGCACGCCTTAGCACATTGCGGTGTAAGGTGAGCCGCCACTTATACAAATACTTTTACAGGACTGAAAGCAGAATGTGGTTTTGTGTCTTGCCTGTATATAATCATGCAGGAGACAGTGTTGATAACTTCTGCTTTCAGCCCTGAACATTTAAACATATTGACAAAAACAGACAGTAAGAATGGGCGAACTTCCACACCTCGTGAAAGACCTGGCACTTATTCTTGTGGTGGCAGGCATAGTGACCATAGTTTTCAAGAAGCTTAAACAGCCGCTTGTGCTGGGGTATGTCGTGGCAGGATTCTTGGTAAGTCCGCACATGCCTTACATAATGTCGGTGGCCGACAGGGCCGACATCAGCACGTGGGGCGACATCGGCGTGATGTTCCTGCTCTTTTCGTTAGGTCTGGATTTCTCGTTCAAGAAGATACTTAAGATGGGCGCTTCGCCCATAATCTCCACGTGTTCCATCGTGTTCTGCATGATGATGTTGGGCATAGTCACGGGGCATCTGTTCGGCTGGAGCCGTATGGACAGCATCTTTCTCGGCGGTATGCTCGCCATGAGTTCCACCACCATTATATATAAAGCCTTCGACGACCTTGGCCTTAGGCAGCAGCGCTTTGCCGGACTGGTTATGAGTGTGCTGATACTTGAGGACATACTGGCAATTGTCATGATGGTTATGCTCTCGGCTATAGCCAACGGGTCGAATCCCGACGGAGGACAGATGATAGGCAGCCTGATGAAGATAGGCTTCTTTCTCATCCTGTGGTTTGTGGTGGGTATCTTCCTTATTCCGCTCATGCTTAGGTCAATGCGCAAGTTTATCAACAACGAGACGCTGCTCATCGTGGCTCTCGGTCTGTGCTGCGCCATGGCCGTACTGTCTACCAAGGTAGGCTTCAGCAGCGCCTTCGGAGCATTTGTCATGGGCTCAATCCTTGCCGAGACTATAGAGGCCGAGCGCATAATAAAGGTTGTAGAGCCTGTGAAGAATCTTTTCGGAGCCGTGTTCTTCGTGTCTGTCGGCATGCTTGTCGATCCCGCCATTCTTGTAGAATATTCATGGCCGATAGTAACTCTTGTGCTTGTAATTATTCTCGGGCAGGTTATTTTTGGCAGTTTGAGTTTTCTTATCGGCGGCCAGTCGCTCAAGTCGGCCATGCAGTGCGGTTTCTCAATGGCGCAGATAGGCGAGTTTTCGTTCATCATAGCCTCGCTTGGCCTTTCGCTCGGAGTCATCGGCAAGTTCCTTTATCCCGTTGTGGTTGCCGTTTCTGTGATAACCACTTTCCTTACCCCTTATATGATACGCATGGCCACCCCGGCTTACGGCATGCTCGAACGCCGTCTGCCCAAAAAGTGGATTATGGCCATGAACAATCTTACGCTTGCCAAGCAGACCACGCAGCCCGAGGCAAAATGGCGCACCCTGATAAAGCAGATGGTGCGCATCACGGTGATTTATTCCATACTCTCGGGCGCATCCATAGCCCTTATGTTCACCTTTTTCCTGCCTTTCGTGCGTCAGCTTCTGCCTCACTGGTGGGCAAATGCGGCATGCGGACTGCTCACGCTACTGTTTATATCTCCTTTCCTGAGGGCTATAATGATGAAGAAAAACCACAGTGAGGAGTTTAAGGCTCTTTGGAACAGCAATCCCTACAACCGTCTGCCGCTCATTCTGACAATCATCGTGAGAGTGGCCGTGGCTTCGGCGTTTGTTTTCTATATATGCTATTATCTTACACGCTTCACCAATGCGCTGATGATAAGCATAGCGCTTGCTGCCGTGGCACTTATGATAATATCGCGCTCGCTGAAGAAGAGAAGCATAAAGATGGAGCGCTTGTTCATGCAGAACCTGCGTTCAAGAGAGATTGTTGCCGAGGTGATGGGCCGTAGGCGTCCGCTGTATGAAGGCCGCCTGCTCGACCGCGACGTGCATATCTCTGATTTCACCATTCCCGAAGATTCTCTATGGGCAGGCAAGATGCTGCGCGAACTGGAGTTCAGAAACAGATATGGGGTGCACATCAGCAGCATATTGCGTGGCAGCCAGAGGATAAACATCCCAAACGGAGGAACAATATTATTTCCAGGAGACAACATTCAGGCTATCGGCAGCGACGACCAGCTTACAGCCTTCAGCGAGGCCTTGAACACAGAGCTGCATGATAAAGACCCGGAGATAGAGAAGCGCGAGATGAAACTCCATCAGGTGGTGATAAACCGCAACGGCATCTTTGCGGGCAAGACGCTGCGTGACAGCGGCATACGTGATGTGTACAACTGTATGGTCGTAGGACTTGAGGAAGGCAAGGAGAACCTCTCGCAGATGGACCCGTCGCACAAGCTGCGTCACGGCGAGGCTATCTGGATTGTCGGCGAGCAGGACGACATAGAGCGCTTCTGCAGGGACAACGACCATGCGTCTGACTGCACGGCAGGCTGACCCTGGTCATGGCGCAAACAGCTATTGGGCTGGCAGGGCGGGCCAATGGCTTCTTAGATGCAAAAATGCATAACCGTCTAAGGCACAGATATATGTGCCAATGATGTTTTCATACTTGTATAAATGCCGGTGCAATAGGCATACGGGTACACGTAAAACGTTAAATATTAAATAAAAAGGCGATTTTGGTGTGCTATTAGGTTTAATTTCTGTAAATTTGCACCCTGCATTATATGAGAACTAAAACCGTAATATTTGTATTGCTGTTTGCCTTCATATTTGTGATGGCAGACACCTCCTTGCCTTTGTTCAAGGAAAATGACAACGGGCGCGCGCAGAACGACTCTCTGAGTGTGGGCGACACGGTGTCGTCTGACTCCGTTCCGGCAGATTCGACAGATAAGTCAGGCGAGCCCGACACCACCAACATGGACTCGCTTCAACTCGCCATATATCACCATAACAAACAGGTGGACGACTCGATCAGGCTCGACAGCATAAACCGTAAGAAGTCGGGAGCGTTAGACGCCCCCGTTACCTTCTCGTCTGAAGACTCTATGGTCTATGATGCAAAGAGCAAGGTGGCGAGGCTATACGGCAACTCAAACGTGAAGTATCAGAACATGGACCTCAGCAGCGACCGCATACAGATGAGCCTCGACAGCAGTCTGGTGCGCGCAACGGGTACTGCCGACTCAACCGGAGCCATATCCGGCACTCCTGTGTTCACCATGGGACAGGACAAATATGAGAGCGACACCATGGCCTTCAACTTCAAGACCAAGAAAGGCTTTATATATAATGTATATACTGAACAGGAAGACGGCTACCTGTCGAGCCAGCACTCAAAGCGCGACTCGAGCGGAGTGCTCTATCTTGAGCATGGACGCTACACCACGTGCGACCAGCCTCACCCTGACTTCTACATAGCCCTGTCGCGTGCAAAGGTGCGTCCCGGCAAGGATGTCGTGTTCGGTCCGGCCTATCTCGTAGTGGCAGATGTGCCGCTGCCGCTGGCCATTCCTTACGGATTCTTTCCGTTCACCAAGAGCTATTCAAGCGGATTCATCATGCCGAGCTACGGAGACGAGAGTTCGCGCGGCTTCTATCTGCGTGACGGAGGATATTATTTTGCGATGAGCGACAAGTGGGACCTCAAGCTGCTTGGCGAAATTTACACAAAGGGATCGTGGGGATTGTCGGTGGCAAGCAACTACCGCAAGCGCTACCGCTATAACGGAAGCTTCTTCTTCAGCTACCAGAACACCAAGAACGGCGACAAGGGTATGCCCGACTATACCGAACAGACCAGCTTCAAGCTGCAGTGGAGTCATCGTCAGGATACTAAGTCAAACCCATTCAGCAGCCTCTCGGCAAGCGTCAACTTCGCATCTACGAGCTATGAGCGCAACAACCTCAACAGTATGTATAATCCGCAGAGCTACACGCAGAGTCTGCGAACATCAAGCGTCAACTGGAGCACATCGTTCTCGAGCCTTGGTATGACCATCAGCGGATCGGCCAACCTCAGCCAGAACATGATAGACTCTACCGTGAGCCTCACGCTGCCTGACCTCAACATTTCTGTGAGCCGCTTTTATCCGTTCAAGCGCAAGCACATGGCCGGCAAAGAGCGCTGGTATGAAAAGATCTCTATGAGCTATACCGGACAGTTCAGCAACTCTATCGACACGAAGGAAGACAAGCTCTTCAAATCGAACCTCATAAAAGACTGGCGCAACGCTTTCCAGCACAATATTCCTATCAACGCCAACTTTACGCTGTTCAACTATATCAACATCAACCCCTCGTTCAACTTCACCGACCGCATGTACTCCAACAAGGTGATGAAGTCGTGGGATGAGCAGGCACAGACAGAGCGCGCCGACACAACATACGGATTCTACAACGTATACAACTGGAGTATGAGCATCGGCGCCTCAACCAAGATGTACGGTTTCTGGGTTCCGTCGAAGAAGATTTTCGGCGACAAGATACAGGCCATACGCCACGTGCTGACGCCTCAGGTTACGTTCAGCTATGCGCCCGACTGCGGCTCGAGATACTATGAAACCTACCAGAAGACCGATGCCGACGGCAATGTAAGCCTCGTTGAATATTCACCCTTTGAGAACGGCTTGTTCAATGTGCCGTCGAGGGGAAAGACGGGAAGCGTAACCTTCGACCTGTCGAACAACATTGAGATGAAGGTGAAGTCGGACAAAGACTCTACCGGATACAAGAAACTCAGCATTATAGACGAACTCGGATTCAACATGGGCTACAATATGGCCGCAAAGGAGAAACCATGGAGCGACCTTACCGTAAGGCTTAGGCTGAAATGGTGGAAGAACTATACATTCAACCTCAATGCCGTGTTTGCCACCTATGCTTACGAGCTTGACGATAACGGAAGACCATACGTCAGCAACCATACCGAGTACAGCAAGGGCCGCTTTGGCCGCTTCCAGGGTCTGTCGCAGAACATATCGTTCACCCTTAATCCCGAAAAGCTGAAGAAATGGTTCGGCGGAGGAGATGACGAAGAAGACGCCACGGAGGATGACAACAACACGGAGGACGACGACACCGGAATAGAGTCGAACGTTGACGACGACATGGTGAACGGACAGAACGGTGCAAGAAAGAAGAATGCAGGCAAGGCCGAGACCGACGCAGACGGATACATGAAATTCTCAATGCCATGGTCGCTCACATTCGGCTACGGAATAACGATGCGTGAGAACACAAGCGGAAAGTTCAACACCAAGACCATGCGCTATCCTTACGCATTTACGCAGACCCTGAACTTCAGCGGAAACATACGCATCAGCGACGGATGGAACATCAGCTTCTCTTCCGGTTACGACTTTGAGAACCATGACCTGTCTATGACCACTGCATCGCTGAGCCGCGACCTCCACTGCTTCAACATGAGCTGCTCTGTGGTGCTGGCTCCATACACATCTTACAACTTCTCGTTCAGATGTAATGCCGCCACTCTTACCGATGCACTTAAATACGACAAGCGCAGCGGCTACAGCAACGCCGTGCAGTGGTATTGATGTGAGGCGCAACCGCGTTAAACTTTAACATTGAGCTGAACATAACAGTATTATAATAACAAGCCAGCTCGTTACATCCTTATTTAATAGTCAGTATTTCCTGATGATGGATGTAGCGAGTTGGCTTTTTTATTCTTTATTTTCTGTATAGCTGCCGGCTATATATCAGACAGCTGTAATGCCGTTGTCGGCTTTAGTCTCTATCTGTCATTTGGTCCAAAATATGATGCTTTATTTCATACCTGCCAGCATCGTTTGATACAGATGTTGGCTGAGCATGGGCAGGCCAATGATTTGCCTTTGTTCTGTCAGATCCGTGCCATGTCTACAGGCCGAAAATTGCAGCAGAATTTTTTAGGGCAAAAAACTGAAAGTAAAATATGTCTTCGTTGTTAATGGATGATCTGAACGGCAGTTTACATTATACGGATTGTAAGCAAAATGGCGTGATTAGGTTTCAAATCATTAACCTATCGTTTACGGGTCGTAAGTGGGCCGTTTTTGATGCAAAAGTGGCCGCTTTTTTTGTCGTAAATGAATGGCTTTTTGTGGCAAGACCGGTGTCCTTTGGTCAGTTAAGGCGGGCATGACTGAAACTTATTATTTATTCTTGCGCCTGTGTCGCCTCATTTTGCCGGAAATGTGGGGCAGGGTGTGGGGATGAGAGGGCTGTTAGGATAAGCCGTAATAATCTTGCACATGTAAAATAACAAACCGGGCAAAACATGTTGTGGATAATGTTTTGCCCGGTTTTATTATGTTTCAGATTTTCTTATTGGCCATATAGGCTTCAGATGCCCGTCAGGTGTTGTTGCCGTCAGGGCTGTCTGTATGGATATGTCTTCAGAAGTTGAATGTGTGTTTGCCCGATCCAACCTGCTTTTCGGTGCCGTCGGGCAGCACTATGGTGGCGTCTGAGCCTACGGGTATTTCAACGATGAGCGAACTGCGTGTGCAGCTGACGCTGATTATGCCGTAGAGCGACTCTGTGCTTGCATTGACATATTTGAGGTCGCCCACGAGCGTTGGCTTTATCAGCAAGTGGCGCAGTCCGTAGGTGCCGGGGCGGTTTTGTATGCCTGCGAGAGTCTTGAAGAGCCATTCGTCTATCTGTCCCATCATGAAGTGGTTGAGCGACGAGCCTTGGTTGGGGTCCCACTGCTCGGTCAGCGTTGTGGCGCCGTGGCGCAGCTGGAAGCCATAGCCCGGCGTCTCATAATGGTTCAGCATGGAGTAGAGCAGGTCGTTGAGTCCGTTCTGCGCAAGCGTCTGAAACAGGTAGCGGTTGCCCACGTCGCCCGTTGTCAGGCGTGTGCCGTGCGCCTTGATGTCGGCCACGAGACTGTTGAGCACGCCCTGCTTGTTGTTGCCCGTAAGTCCGAGATACAGCGGCAGGGCGTTGGATGTCTGGCTGCCCGTGCCGTAGGTGCATGAGTCGGCTTTGAAGAAACGGCTGTTGAAGGCATCCGTGGCGTATGCCAGCAGCTTGGAGTATTTGTCTGCGTCGGCCGTGTTGCCCGTCATGCGTGCGGCGCGCGTCATCAGTTGTAGGTCGAAGATGTAGTGGGCCGTTGCCACAAGTGGTACGGGAGTGTTCTTTGAGAAGCCTGCACGCCATGGACCGTAGTCGTACCAGTCGCCAAGTCCGTGGCTCACAATGCCGCTGTCGGCGCGCGACGTCAGATAGTCGACATATCGGCTCATGGCTCCGTAGTTGGCGGTGATGAGCGTGCTGTCGCCATACTGCTCATAATACATGAACGGCATGATGATGAGCGTGCTGCCCCATTCGGGCGAGTCGTCAAACAGATTGCCGAACGACACATACTGTGGCGCCGTGGTGGGCACCATGCCGTCTGATTTCTGTGTGTCGGTTATGTCGCGTATCACCTTTGGCGCAAAGCGCGTCATGTCGTAGTTGTAGAGAAGGCTGGGGCCGCACAGATGGTCTTGCTCTAGCCATCCCAGCTTTTCGCGGTGAGGGCAGTCGGTCAGCACGGCCTGCATGTTGCTGCGCTCAGCCCTTTCTATGAGGCGGTGAGTCTTGGTGAACAGCTCGTTCGAACATTCAAACGACGACACCTCTCTGGCAGAGTTGTAAACGAAGCAGCTGCTGAGTTTCTTCAGTACGGGCAGCCCCTGCGGGTTTGGCTCTCCCTCGCGCACCGCCCCCTCCACCTGTATGTAGCGGAAGCCGTAGTAGGAAAAGCGCGGATGCCATGTCTCCGTGCCGTCGCTGCCCAGGGTATATTCGTAATAATGCTGGCGTCCGGTCTGCCTCTGGTCGCAGGCTCCCTGCTGAGTGAGCTTCTCGGCCACGAGCATTGTAACCTTTTGTCCGCGCTTGCCTTCTATTGTTATTTCGGGAAATCCTGCAAGATTCTGTCCCATGTCGGCAACAATCACAGACGGGTCTATTTCTCGTTTTGTGGCCTTTGACGCTGCTGCCAGCGAATCTGTATGTATCTTCATCCATGACTTCACGCCGTAGCGCTCCATTATCTTCACGGGCTGTGCTGTCTGCGGCGTCAGCGTGCCCGCTGGTCCCTCCACCTGCACGGCGTCATGCCATTTGCTGTCGTCAAATCCGGGCATGTCGCAGCCTTGCTGGCAGAGCCTTGCGTCGTAAGATTCGCCTCCGTATATGCTGTTGAACGTTATCGGGCTCAGCGTGTACTTCCAGTCTTCGCCGCTCTTTATCACCTGGCGGCTGCCGTCGCTGAAGTTTATCTCCATGCGTATAATCATCTGCGGCGGGCCGAAGCTGGTCTGCAGCTTGCTGTAGCGGCCCATGCGCTGCACGTTGAAGAATCCGTTGCCCAGCAGCACGCTTATGGCGTTGCGCCCCTCTGCGAGCAGCTGTGTCACGTCGTAGGTGTTGTAGTAGACGGTCTTGCTGTATTCGCTCCAAAGAGGTGCAAACTCGCTGTCGCCGACCTTACGTCCGTTTATCTTCATCTCGTAGTGTCCCAGTCCGCTTATGTACACCACGGCATCTGTAATCTTCCTTTTGCCGGTGCAGAACTCTTTTCTCAGTATTATGCTTTTAGCCGACAGTGTGTCGGTGTCTTGCCATTTTGCCTTGAAGCTGTCTTTCTTGAACACTGAGTTTGCCCATCGTCCTTCGGGCAGCTTTGCGTCCGCTTTGGTCATGGCTCCAATCCATTTAGCCCCGAGCTCTTCGGGCACCACTCTCACATATTGCTTCTGGCTCCATGCCGACTTCTTGCCGGCGGCGTCCCACACGCACACCTGCCAGTAGTAGCCGTGGCGGTTGCCCTTCAGCGGCGGCAGCGATATCAGCTGGCTTTCGGCCGACGCCGTCTTGCCCGAGTCGTAGACACTTTTGCCGGTTATGTTCTCAAAAATCCTTATGCGGTAGGCTGTCTGCCTGTCGCCGTTGGTGTCGGCCTTCATCTGCCAGCCCACGCGTATGTCGCCGGCTGTTACGGCCAGTCCGTCCTGATAGTTGCACGTAAGTTTTGTAACGGTGAGCTTCGCGCTCATGCTGCACGATACGAGCAGAAGGATAGATAACAGAAAATTTCTCATCTCTTTCAGTGTTTGTGCCCTTGCCTTTGCGGCAGGGCTGCGTTGAATTTGTCTTATTTATATGATGACGCCTTCAGTTGTCGGTTGTAACTTCTTTTGCAGCAGCTTTGTCGACTTTTGAACGTAAATTTGCCATCTGCACCTTTGGCAACCCTTTTTTAGATATATTTATAAAGGTGGAGGCAAAGGCGCGGCATTCCTTAAAAAACTGAAACGCCGTTACAAAAATAGCCTGATAAGTGAGAATATGAAAATGTTTTTACGTATTTTTGTAAGAAAGATAAAGGCCGTGCCGCCTGCCGGCTGAAGCAGCATACGGCGGCAGGATATGAGCTTTGTCTTGTTTTGACATAACCCTTAAAACATTGAGCTATGAAATATAAGATGCTTGTTTTGGACGTTGACGGAACGTTGTTGAACGACAACAAGGAGGTAAGCAAGCGCACGCTGGCAACGCTGCGCAAGGTTCAGCAGATGGGCGTGCGAATAATGCTGGCGTCAGGGCGTCCGACATACGGGCTGCTCGGACTTGCCAAGATGCTCGAGCTTGACACCTACAACGGATATGTGATGGCGTATAACGGCGGACAGGTTATAAGGGCTGCTGACGGCGAAGTGATATTTGAGCGCCGCATTAATCCCGAACTGATACCTTATCTTGAGAAGAAGGCCGACAAAAACGGATTTGGCATCCTTACTTATAATGAGGACTGTATTGTTACGAACATGCCTGACAATCCGCACATCAAGGCCGAAGCCGAGCTCAACGGCATGAAGATTGTCTATGAGGAGCATTTCTCCATAGCCATCGACTTCATTCCGTGCAAGTGCATGCTTGTCAGCGACGACGAGGAGGCTCTCGTAGGACTGGAGAACCACTGGAAGCGCCGTCTCGACGGTGTGCTCGACGTGTTCCGCTCAGAGCCGTTCTTCCTTGAGGTGGTAGGCTGCCGCGTCAACAAGGCCAACACGCTGGCTGCCGTAATGGAGATGGAGGGCATAAAGACTGACGATATCGTAGTCTTCGGCGACGGCGTGGCAGATGTTACCATGTTGCAGCTGGCAAGTCTCGGAATTGCCATGGGCAATGCGCCCGGATCTGTGAAGCGTTGTGCCGACTATATCACACTGTCTAACAATGAAGACGGCGTGGCTGTGGCTGTTGAGAAGGCGTTCTTGGCTGAGGTGCGTCCGAGCGAGATTCCGCTCGATGAGCTTAATGCCCAGTCGAAATCTACGCTTATGGGCAACCTCGGCATACAGTACACCTATGCCTCTCATGACCGCGTTGAGGCCACTATGCCCGTTGACCACCGCAATCGTCAGCCGTTCGGCATCCTGCATGGCGGAGCCACGCTTGCGTTGGCAGAGACAGTGGCAGGGTTTGGCTCTATGATAATATGTAATCCCGACGAGTATGTTGTCGGCATGCAGGTAAGCGGCAACCATATATCTTCGGCCCATGAGGGCGATACGGTGCGTGCCGTGGGCACCATTGTGCATAAGGGCCGCTCGTCTCATGTGTGGAATGTCGACGTGTTCACGTCCACCGGCAAGCTCGTTTCGTCGGTGCGCGTAGTGAACAGCGTCATGAAGCGTAAATAGGCAGACATTGCAATCAGGAGTATAATGTTTTTATATAAGCATAAAGCTGCTTGTCGGTTTTAATTTAAAATTAAATTCATATTTATTCTTTTGTTTGTAATAGATTTATTATATTTGCTTTTGAAAACTTTAAATTAATACGATCATGAACAAGAACCTTGTATTTAATCTGCACATTCCTACAAAATTATTGTTCGGATGCGGCGAACTCAGAAGGCTGGCAACAGAAAATTTGCCTGGTAAAAAAGCGTTGATTGTTATTTCTGGCGGAACTTCAATGAAGAAGTATGGCTATTTAGATAAAGTGGTAGGCTATCTTAAGGAGAATAATGTTGAGAGCGTTGTCTTTGATAAGATTCTTCCCAACCCGATTAAGCAGCATGTAATGGAGGCAGTTGCGCTGTGCCGTGAAGAGAAGTGCGACTTCGTCATCGGTCTTGGCGGCGGAAGCTCTATCGACTCTGCAAAGAGCATAGCCATAATGGCATGCAACGAGGGCGATTACTGGGACTATATTGCCGGAGGTACAGGCAAGAACAAGCCCGTTGAGAAGGCTCTGCCTATTATTGCCATCCCAACAACGGCCGGCACAGGTACAGAGGTTGACCCTTGGACTGTTATTACCCATGAGACAGCTCACGAAAAGATTGGCTTTGGTTGCAAGCTGACATTCCCGACAATGTCTATTGTTGACCCGGAACTCATGCTCAGCATCCCGCCAAGACTTACGGCTTATCAGGGCTTTGATGCATTCTTCCATGCAGCTGAGGGCTACATAGCAAACTGTGCCACTCCGATAAGTGACCTTTATGCTCTCGAGGCTATCCGTCTTATCTACAAGTATCTGCCTGTGGCAGTGGCTGACGGACGCAACTTGAAGGCAAGGACAAAGGTTGCATGGGCAAGTACGCTGGCCGGTATGGTTGAGTCTACATCAAGCTGTACGTCAGAACATTCAATGGAGCATGCCATGAGTGCCCTTTATCCTGAACTGCCTCACGGCGCAGGACTGATTTGTCTGTCGCAGTCTTATTTTGAGACATTCCGCAATGACAGCATGAAGCGCTACATGAAGATGGCAGAGGCCATGACTATGGAGCCGAGTAAGCGTCCGTCTGACTTTATCGATGCTCTCGTTAAGATGCAGAAGGCCTGCAAGGTTGACGACTTGAAGTTGAGCGACTGGGGCATTAAGAAAGAGGATCTTCCTGAAATGGTTAAGAATGCAAAGGAAACAATGGGAGGCTTGTTCCAGCTTGACCCGCGCATGCTGACAGAAGACGAAATACTTGCTATTTATGAGAAGGCATACCGCTAAACCGATGCGGTGATATGATATGAAACAAGGCCTTGCGCAATACTGATGCGCAAGGCCTTGTTTATTGTTTCAATACAGTTTGAATGTATGATGTCGTAGCGTGTCAACGTGTTTTGTCCGTCTCTTTTTGCTTTAAAGTTGCTTGTGCTTTGGCATATTTGCGGCCTTCATGGTTAGTCTTGCCGCAGCTTACGCATCATTATACATTCTTCTTTTATTGTTTATCTTATGGCAGACAAGCGGTATTTTATTTGGTTTTCTCTGTCTCAACCTTTATCTTTCCGTCCTTTATCTCCGCATTGACTATTCTTCCGCCTGTCGCATGAAGTCTGAATTTCACGTTCCATTCGCGCGGCCATGCCTGGAAGAGCAGCAGTTGACCGTCGGGTGTTTCCTGAAGCAGCATTTCCTGCAAGCCTATCATGGCCGCACCACCGCGGTTACAGTCGGGTGCCCAGTCATAGCCAGGGTCCCAGAAGGCAGGGAAACGATAAGGGCCGTCGGCAAATTTCTCAAGGTTAAGGCGTGCCGCATCGTCGGTAAGGCCGAGGCATGCAGCCCAGATGTTGTCCTGTTTCCAGCCGATGTGTGTGCGCATCTTTAGTGCGTGCGGGTCTTTAAGATAAGTGTTGCGTGCAATATTTAATCCGGGGCGCCCCATGCCGTATATTCGCCATGGGAATACCGGATACAGTTGCGGCGTCTCAACGTTCTGTATTCTGGCCCATACAATGGCAGGGGCTATGCATGTGTCGCCCTCGATGGTGCGCAGCGGCATGTCGGGTATGCGGCTTATGAATGTTGAGTCGAGGGCATAAGCAAGTGTGTCTTGTGTGCCTTTTGTCGCCTTGTATGCTTCAAACTGCTCTGTCACCGTGCGCAATGCTGCCACCACGCTCGACGGGTTGTATGCCATTTTGTATGTCTCGCATCCGGATGAAGGGTAGAGTATAAGCTTTCCTTCACCGTCGAGCGCCTTTACTCCGCGCTGTTTTGCAAGATACTGATAATGTTCGTCGAAGAATTGCAGGCATTGTACAATCAGCGGTTCATACTTCGTGATGTCCATTCCGGTGTAAAAGTGCGCCTGTAGTATCATTGAGCAGAATTCCAATGATGTGTCCCACTGATATTCAAGCCATGCGTTGCGCTCCATACCGTAGTCGTCGCCGGGCTTATGCTTGCCGTATTCGGCAGGATTAGGCAGTCCGAAGTTTTCTATCTGTTCGGTAAACGACGCCCCGCCGTGTCCCCAATAATGTTTTGTGCGTGCAACGGCCGTGGGCAGCAGTCGCAGATACGTGTCAAACTGCGATGCCATCATGTCTGTATCGCCACTCTTTAGCATAGGCCAGTAAACCAGTCGCTGGTTCTGAGCCGTCATGGTTCCGCCTCCCCATTTGCGGTAGTCTGGTGTGAAAGGCGTCTTCGGGTCTACGTATACGGGGTCGAAGGTGAACAGGCCGCCGTTGAATTTAGATGGCCATTCTCCGTAAGCGTTGCATCCGAGCATATAGCGGAACAGTTCGTAGTTGCGCAGTATGCCTTGCCATTTGCTTGTCGGATTGTCCGTGTTGTCGTTTCTGTCGGCCGGTATGATATAGCTTCTTTGCCAGTAAGCGTGCCACCATGCAGCACTTCTTCTTTTCGACTCTTTCGCCGTAGGCATTTTCGGGGCTTTGTCGCCGTCATACAAGTTTAGCGTTATCGTGGATTTCTTTATGCCTTCAGCCTTAAAGTTCCATGCACGGAAGTCTGTTGAGGCATAGGTGCCGTCGGTAGTGCCGCAGAAAGTGAAGCCCGTGGCAACGAGTTCACCGCCGAATCGCAGGCCGCCGATGGGGTTGTACAGATTGTTTTTAATGCCGTCTAGGTTTTCTTTGTTTACCGTAAAGTCGAACACAGTCTGTTCGCGGTTCTTGTGCCAGAACACAAGTGTGTTGCCCTTTGCACGTATCGAATCCTGATATGTGGTGCAGTCCTTTGGCAAATTCCATTTGTATGAGCACTGCTGGCATTCGGCTTTTGTAACAGGTCTGTCTTTATATCGCCAGCTTTCATAGCTTAGGGTGGCGTCTGTCTTTGTCTTTGAACTTATCTCTGCAAACACGGCAGATGTCTCCACATCTGCCCACAGGCGTATTTCCGTGTCTTTTCCCTTTATGTAAACAGCGCCGTCGTCAAGCTTCAGAGTCTGGCTGAAGCCTGCATCTGCACCGTTAAACGGGTTGGGCGTAAGGCGCAGTCTCAGTCGTCCGGCTTTCAGCAGCGTATTGTTCTCGTCGAACATTCCGCTACGTGCCACGTATATCATTACGTCGCCGTTCTCCACCCATACGTTCATGCCCACGTCGTGTCCGCCGCATGGCATTGATTCAGATGAATTTTTGCTCTGTGTCGTCCATGTATAGTCTGCCGGAACATAGTCTTTTCCTCTTGCCGCTTTACCGGCTGCAGCTGCCGGCATGCTTGTTGTCACTGCTGTTAAGACAACTGCAAGCACCAACATCACATAATAAGTGAAGTGCAACAGACGGCCGTGCCGGTTTGCTTTTAAGGCAAAATGTTTTTTCTTGACTTGTTTTTTCGATAGCGTTCTGTAGTACGTTTTTTTCATATTGTTTTTATCAATAGTAGGAATTTATCGTTTGTTATCTTTTTTCGGTAGGCTATTGCGGTTGAAATGCCATTTTGAACGTTCTGTTTCAGACACATATCCAGTCGGATATAGTCCCCGTCTCCGACGAGAAGCTGGCGCCGATCTTGAACACACGGCGGCTGTCTGATTCGTATTCGCGTGCATAGCCCTTGTCTTCAATCTGACTGAGAGCCTCGTCTGCCGTGCCGTCGAGCTTGAACTCAAAGATATATACATACTGCGGAGTCTCCACCACGCAGTCAACACGCCCCTGGCTCTGCACTTTCTCCGTGTAAACGGTGTAGACGCTGATAAGTCGCATGATGAGATAGAACGTGTACTGGAAGTAGCGCTCACGCTCCGCCTCATTGTCCTTGCGGCGCATGGTGTAGGGGATGCTCGACAGGAAGGAGGTGAACAGCGTGCGCAGACTGTCGACCTCGCCGGCCTCCATGGCGTCAATCACATCGAATATCCATCCGTTGAGACGCTCGCGCGGCTGAAGATACGAAGAGGCAATCATCGTGAGAAAGCCCTTCTTTACCTCGTCGTTGGGAAAGTCGAGAAGGAATGTGTTGTGGCGCATGTTGTAGTCCTTTATCGTGAGGTAGCCGCTCTGATATATCATAGGCAGCGGGCGTTCCACGTCGGCCTTATAGTCGATAAACTCCTCCATGGCGTAATATTTGCCCGTAAGCTCGTTCATGTTCTCGTTGAAGTGTGCAAGCAGGCGGATTAGATATGTCGGAGTGCCCGAGCGGAACCAATAGTCGTCAACGCTAAGACTGTCAAGAGCGTTTAGCAGACTGAAAGGATTGTAGACGCCCGTCATACGCTTGCTGAAGTGATATCCGTCATACTGGCGTCTGAGCCGCTGGCGCATCTCATCCGGAGTGCATTGGTATTCAACGGCAAGGTTGGATATAGGACTGCCGAAATAACGCTCAAGCTCATCCTGCGTTATGCCACACAGTGTCTCGTAGCGCGCGTCCATACTTATGTCCTTCGGCTGGTTGAAGCCGCTGAACACGCTGACCTGCGAGAACTTGGTTACGCCCGTTAGCAGGACAAACTGCAGATGGGCGTCGGCTCCCTTGAACACGGAGTAGAAGGCCTTGAGAACGTTGCGGTGGCGGTCTTCAAGCTCGCGGCTCATGTCGAGCACGTCGAGTATCGGTTTGTCATACTCGTCTATCAATACCACCGCGCGGCGGCCTGTCTTGGCGTGGGCAGCCTCCAGAATCTTTATGAACCTTCCGCCAAGGTCGAGCGTGTTGCCGTCAGACACCACGCCGTATTCTTTCTCCCAGTCGGAAACATAACCGTTTATACGTTTCTCCAGAACACCGGCCTGCGTGAAGTCGGAGCCATTGAAGTCAACATGGAACACAGGATAAACGTTCCACTCCTTCTCCATGCCGTCAATGGCAAGACCCTTGAAAAGATCCTTGCGGCCAAGGTAGTAGTTCTTCAGCGTAGACACAAGCAGGCTCTTTCCGAAGCGGCGCGGACGGCTCAGAAAGTAGATTTTTCCTTCATGCGTGAGGTCATAAATCATGTCCGTCTTATCTACATAAACGTATCCGTCTTCAATTATCTGATCGAAGCTTTGTATTCCTATTGGGTATTTCATCTTTGCGTTTCTCCTTTATATGATAGTTCTCTGAATGAACGGCCTGTGGCTCGTCTGATATGCCAATATAGTGAAAGGCGAGAGCAACGCGAAAACAAAAATGCGTTTCTGGTATTAGCATTGCCGAGCCGCATCCTATATATTTTAATGCAAATATACGCAATTTTGTTTGAATACAGACATTATAGGGCATGCGAAAAACAAAAAATAATGGCTGTGTGTGAACTGAGTTATAAGCGTTAGTGAAAGAATGGCGATAAGGACAGGCGTCAAGATGAAAAAATTGGCTAAGATGGCAGAAAAATGGCGTTGAATTTTATATGTTATGAGGCTTGATAATGTAATAAAAAATTATCATTTGAGATACGTTTGACGCTTCCAGAATAGCGATGCTCCGCGCATAGGTGTGATTTTATGCGAAAAAGGCTCAAAATTGCGTGTTTTTATTAAGTTCTTGACTTACAGCTTTTTATGTGATTTCAGACTTAAAACCTAGACCGTTAAAAAATATTACTCTGCCGTTTATGGTGCAAAAGTAGGCCTTTTACGCTGCATTACATGCCTGTTTTTCACTCGTTAGCCATGCTTTTGTATCAAAAAATCCATGCTTTTGACCCTTTGTTTTGCCTGATATTCAAATAAATGTTAATGATTTGCCTTCTGTAATGCTGTTACATTAACATACATTTAATATTGGTTTTCTAGATTGAAAAATATTTTTGTCATGACTTTTTACCTTATGTGATATCGGAATTTCGGGGTATATCAATATTGTCTGCATGAAAAAATCATACTCGGAAAACATGGTTGACAGAAAAGCAAAATCGTTACATTTATGAGTTGCCTTACATCCGGCAGTCATAAGTGTAACGATTTTGCTTATAATGAAAGATGTCTGTAACGTTGTTACGGCAGGATTATTCGTCCCAGTTGTCTGTGCGGAACGAGCTTACGGGCAGGCCGTCGCAGAACAGGTCGCCGTCGGCCCAGTCTTTGAAGGCGTATCTTACGGCAACAGGCTTCTTCACCGAGTCGCTCTTTACGTACATCTTGCTGCGCTCTATCCATGCTTTTGCGGGATGGAACACGCGATCTTCGCCTGCCACTTCAAACAGGTCGCTCTTCAGTCCGTTGCGTCCGTATATCCACATGTTGGCGCGGTTGAACGTAACTACGGCTGTGTCGTTCTTGAACGTTACGTCCTTATAGTATGCACTTTCGGCTGTCAGACCCTCAACACCGTAGGTCTTGCTCAGTGCGAGCAGTGCGAGGCGCATACCGGCAAGGTTCTTCTTGCGCGGATGTATGCCGTATTCCAGTCCGCCGTCCATAAGCACAGCCATGCCGCAGTTAGTGTTCATCAGTTCGGCCTTTGCCTGCTGTTCGCGCAGCAGGGCGCTGTTTATCGTATAGTTAATCAGCTTATAGTCGTAAGGAGCAATCTGGCAGTAGTAGAACGGGAAGTCGCCCAGTCCCCACTGTGAGCGCCAGCCTTTAATCATTGCCGTCATCATGTCGGCATAAGTCTGGTAACGCGTAACGTTGTCTTCGCCCTGATACCATATCACTCCGCGCATGGTGTATCCGATGAGCGGATGAAGCATGCCGTTGTAGAGCACTGTCGGCGTGCGGTTCTTTGATTTTATATCTTCAGGCGATGTCGGAATCTTGGCATCGGGAAAAGCCTTCAGCCAGTCGGCTGTCATCCACGCCTCGCAGGCCGAGCCGCCCCATGCTGCAACGATAAGTCCTACGGGCACGTTGAGAGCCTGGCGCAGTTCGCGGCCGAAGTAGTAGGCCGTTGCGCTGAACTCACGTACTGATGCCGGGCAAGCCTCTTTCCATGAACCGCTTACGGTGTCTACGGCGCTGAATTGGCTGTTGCGCTTCACTGTAAACAGGCGCAGATTGCTGTCGCTGCTGTGCAGTATGTCCTCAACGGCGTTTTCAACAGGCTGATTCTTAAAGCCTTTCATAGGCATCTCCATGTTGCTCTGTCCCGAGCATATCCACACTTCTCCTATAAGAATGTTGTTTAGAATGGTCTTCTCGCCGTCGCTCAGTGTGATAGAGTAGGGGCCGCCTGCTTCGGGCGTGCTTACCGATGCCTTCCATTTTCCGTTGCTGTCGGCCTTCACTGAATATGTTTTCTTGTTCCACGACGTAGTGATTTTCACTGTGGCCGATGCCTTTGCCTCTCCCCACAGGTTGGCGTTAGTCTCGCGCTGCATCACCATTCCGTCTGCGAACATCTTTGGTAGCGTAACCTTTGCGCTGATGCCAGTAGCGGCAAACACGGCGCCAAGGATTAATGCAAGTCTTTTCATGTTGTATATATGTTTAATTTTTACTTTTTAATTCTTAATTTTTAATTACCACCGGTCCCAGCAGTCCTGCCGGCAGCAGTTCCTTGCTTGCGCGGCGGTATTTGCCGTTAGTCCATATGCCTTCAAACGGTGGAGTGCCCTGGTCGTTGCCCTGCAGGGCGTTTGCCCATGTGTTCACTACAACTATTTTCAGCTCGTTTTTGCCCTTTTTCACTGCCTGTGTTATGTCAACGTTGTACGGCGGCATCCATGCCGTTCCGCACATCTTGCCGTTTACATACACTGTGGCAATGTCGGCTACTTCGCCAAGGTCGATGAATACGCGGCCCTCAGGCTTGCCCTTATACTTGAATGTTGTTTCGTATGTGGCGTGTCCCGAGTAGAATTTTATGCTTTGGTCGTCGGCCTTGCTCCAGTCGAAGAGCTTTTTCGTTGTTGCCTGTTTGCCGGTTTTCTCAAACTTCACGGTCCATTTGTTGCCGTCAAGGCTGATTGCCGTGTCATATTTGCTCATGTCAGGCATGTCTTCGGCATCAATTTTCTGGTCGGTCAGCACAACAAAGAGCGATGCTCCGGCAGTCAGCGTAAGCTCGTTTTGCGCATTATACACTTTGCCTGTCATCGGGTCGGCAATATATTTGTTGGCCCTTACGGCTCTGAACTCAGGTACAAAACTGATGGTTTTGTCGGTCTGGTTGCTCATGAAGTAGATGTCGGCATCGTCGGCATGGCGATGAACATAGTCGATACCTTCAGGCAGCGTGATGTCGCGCTTTATGCCTATTGACGAAAGGTCGCTCTGTGTCCATGGCTTGCGTATCACGCGTGCGCCTTTAGCCTCGAGCGAGTCTATCACGTTCCAGCATGTAACGATGCGGTCGGGGTTCATCGGACGTGCCTGCGGAATAACGAGTGCGCCGTATTTTGTGCCGCCTTCTGTTACAATCATGCCGTTCTCAACGCGGGCTTTTGTCAGCACGTCGTGGTTGAACGAGTCGTAGCGGTAGCCTCTCAGCGGATTGGTCCATGCGTCAGCCTTGGTCATGTTGGCTGTGTGTGTAACTCCTACAGGACTTACTTCGAGCGGCTGACCAACGTTTGCCAGTCTGGCTTTTTCGCGCTGAATGTCCTTTTCGCTGAAAAGTCCGGGCAGCGAACTTACAAGACGTTCGGGCAGCAACGCTCTTCTCGGCGTCTCGTTGCCTGTGTATACTGCGAGGTCGGCCACATTGCTGCCATATTGCAGCAGCGCCTGACAGCGCTTTATGTAGTCGGTGAAGGCAGGCATCTCGCGCCACCATGTGTTGTCGCGCTGAAAGAATGTGCCTATGCCGTCGAGCGTCATGCCCGGTGCGCGGTCGGTCCATGGGTTGTGAGTGTTCACATGGAACACAATGCTGTTTATTCCGAGACAGTAGTTGCGGTCGAGCAGCGGTTTCAGCAGGGCGAAATCCTCGTCCCATGTGCCCCTTACTTCTGTGAAACCTTCGGCCTGTATGATATTCTTTCCATATATATGCGCTCCGCTTACGGCGTCGAGCATGTCGTTGGGCTTGTCGTGAGTAGGACTGTTGAGCCAGAACTCGCCCATCGGATAGTCGGTGTGTTGATAGTGCAGCAGGCCGTCGCTCACCATTGTAGGCGAAACACATTCGGCTGAAAGGGTGCATCCGTATTTTTTTCCGAGCTTCTCCACTTCGTCAAAGAACACGTCGTTGATAAGTTCGGCAATGGTAAGGCGTATGTCGCGCAGTACAGCGTCCGACTTGTCAGAAGATTCCATCGGCACTCCGGCATAGAGCGGAAGCCACGGCATGAGGTCGTAGCCGCGGCGGCGCTTAAATTCATCAGCGAAGTTGCTGCTCCAGTTTTGGCTGCCGCACTCCCAACTGTCAACGTGCAGACGTGTCAGCACACGCTTTACGACATCTTTGGGAGCATGGTTGTATATGGCACCAAACCAGTTGTCAAACTGCTTGTTTATGGCTTCGCGCGAGAACTTGTCGCACTCCAGTCCGCGTCCTCCGCCGCCGGTGGCATTGGTGTGTCCTGTCGATGTATGGCCTATTCTGAGTATGTGCCATTTGCCTTTCGGAAGGTTTACGGTTACATCTTTGCCTGTTTGATTAGATGAGATAAACTTGTCCGAAAGGTTTATCATTTCGCTTAAAGACACGCACTCGTTGTCGGCAATGGGGAACTTCTTTGACACGCGCCACACCTTTCCCGACTTGCCTTCATATCCGTCAACTACGGGTTCTGAGCCAAGAACGATGCCTGCAATCTTAAGGTTGGGCTTCCATTTTGCCGCATCCATGTCTTCCGAACCAGGGTCGCTGCCTTCGGGAGTCCAGTGGAACTTGAAGAAACGTGCCGTTGTGGCAGGTATTGCATAAGTGGCATAAGCGTCGGTGTTCTGCCATCCCTGTCTTGCCGGACTTATTTCTCTTACGAACTTATAGTCTTTTCCGTTGTCAGAGGCATACACCTTAAAGCGGTGAGCCTGATAGTTGTTGCCTCCCGTAACTATTTCAACGCTGCGCAGGGTGTAGGGCTTGTCGTAAGACATGATGATGTCACACGGCTCTGACGAGCGGAACGGGAATGTTACTGAAGCCTTTGGCTTGCGGTCGTCGGCATATTCGGCCGGATATGCGTATACGGCAATATCTTCATAATAGTCTTTGTATGCCTTAGGCTGCGATAAAGTGAGGCTCTGCTTGCCGCCAGACACAATTGTGTCTGACCATACAATGCGCTGCATCGACTCTGCCGGAGTGATCCAAGGGCCGCCGCCTAGTGCGAAACCGTCTGAAAAGTGTATACCCATCTGCAGTTTCAGACTGTCTGCCGTGCGGAATACAGTGTCCATGCGCTTCCACCATTCGGGCGAGAGCTGGCGTGCTGTGCCGTTGTAGCCCTTGCCGTCCGTGGTGTCCTTTATAGGCATCAGATAGAAGCCGGCTATTCCGGCGTCGTGCATAGCTTCAAGGTCTAACTTGATGCCCTCGTCGGTAACGCATCCGTACATCCAGTACCAGAAAGTCCAGGGATAAGTCTCGGGGGCAGGGGCCATGAAACGTTTATACCATTCAGGAGCGGACTCCTGAATGGCTTTATGTGAGAATGCGTTTGCGCAAGTGGCGAACGCAAGTATTATCGAAAAGAGTTTTTTCATCATTATTCAAAGTGTAAGGTTACTTCTCCGGTATAGCTTCCGCGTGCCCATACAGGCTGTGCCGAAGGACCGTTGAGGTCTGTGGTGTTCACCTTGTTTCTTACAGCCGGTATCACCTGCATCATGCTTATGCCTGTTTCGGGCAGTGTGTAGAGCAGTTGGTCGCGTCCGTCGCGCGGCTGATAAACTCCTACATATTCCTTGTCGGTGCCAGGCTGCAGGGTTATTGTGCCGTTCTTGGTCTTTAGCTTCATCCACTGTATGCCGGCAAAGTAACCCTTGAACTCAGGATAAGTGAAGCTTTCGCCCGGAACGGGGTCGTTGTATTCGTTGCTCCATACTCCAAGCTGCGGACCATGCAGCCTGTTCTTCCATACACGGTAAGGACCGTGGCCGAGCCATTGCTTGCTCAGTACGTCAGACTCAGGCAGATTGAACATTACGCCCATGAGATCGACAACGCCGTTGAAGTTGTATGTATAAACAAGACGTGCCCCGCCGTCGGGTGCGATGCGCCATTCTGCCTTCTGAAGTGAGCCGAGCTTGTAGTCGGCAGTTATTATCAGAGTGTCGTTCTGTCCGTCTTTGCAGCTCAGTCCGGCAAATGTTCCCTGGTCTTCATAGGCAGTGTATGTGGTCTTCTTCTTCTCAGCTTCAGGGTCGTCGTGGTTATAGAACTGGTCGAATGAGCGGTCGGCGCGGCGATAAGCAAAGAATTTCGGGCCGCCGTTGAACTTATATTCGCCCTTGCTGGTGGTTACGCTGCTCAGTGTTCCGTCTGTCTCTGAGAATGTATAGGTAACGTTTCCTGCCTTCACAGTGTTGCCGTTCATAACAGGTTTGCCGGCCTTTGCAGCCTTAACCTGCAGTTTGTCGGCGTCTTTCAGCTTGAACACCCATGTGTAAAGCTCCTCACCATACTGGTCTGTCGCCTTTATGCTGAGTGCGTCAGCATTGTCGGGGGCAGCAGGAATCTTTATTTCTCCCTTGCTGTCGGCAGCTATGTCGGCACCGTTTACAGTGCCCTGTTTTACTGTCTTGGTTTCTGCTCCGTCGTATTTTACGTAAGAATAGTCAAACTTACAGCCCTTGAGCGACAGGAAGTTATATCTGTTCTCAACGTTGAGAGTGCCGTTGAAGTTGTCAGGCATTGACACTTGAACAGGGCTCCATATCTGTTTCACGGTGTAGTAGCTGCCTTCCTTCTCGCGGTGAGGGCCAACGATGCCGTCTGCTCCGTAGTTGCCCACGTTGTCAATCATGCCGTTCATGTCGGTTCTTACAACGCCCTCGTCAACCAGTGCCCAGATAAATCCTCCGGCACATCTCGGCCATGAGCGCATCAGCTCCCAGTAGTCATACAGTCCGGCACCTGCTCCGCCGTCATAAAGAGCATGCAGAAACTCTGTAGGCATGAATATTTCAGGCTTGCGCATATACTCCTCGCTCTCACCGTAAGAGCGGTAGTGCATTGTCTCATAGCCGCTGAAGTTGCCCTGCGGATGCAGCACCGGACGCTTCTGAATGTCCCATTTGTGGAACTCGCCGTCAAGTTCGGTGTTCCATCCCTTCTCGTTACCGTTGCTCCACCATATTATAGAAGGATGATTAACGTCGCGTATAACCATCTCACGGATAAGTTTCTGTCCGTTGATAGTTTCGTGATGGCCATGCCATCCGCTTAGTTCGTCCATCACGTAGAGGCCGAGGCTGTCGCAGGCATCATAAAACTCAGGGTCGGCAGGATAGTGAGAAAGGCGCACGGCGTTCATGTTCATGGCCTTCATCAGTTTCACGTCGTCGATGTTTCTCTGCGGAGTTAGCGTGCGTCCTGTCTCCGGCCAGAAGCTGTGACGGTTCACGCCGCGTATGTTCACCTTCTTTCCGTTGATGTAAAGTCCGTCGCCTGCTCTCGTCTCTATTGTGCGGAAGCCGAATTTGTCCTGCTCAATGTGCAGCGTCTTTCCGTTCTTGTCGATGAGTGCGAAGCTCACTTTATAGCGGTTAGGCGTTTCTGCCGTCCATAGTTTAGGACTCTTCACGCTGAACGAAACGTTGGCTTCGTTGCCGCCTGTCCTTACGTCTGTGGTGTTTTCTGCCACCTTCTTGCCGCTCATGTCGCTGATAGTGGTCTTCACCTTTGCGCCTTCGAGCGTGTGGTTAAGCAGCACATAAGCGTTGAATGTGCCGTCGGCCTTGGCGTCAATGGCTGTGCGCTCGATGTTGATGGCAGGCTTGCAGACGATGAACACAGGGCGGAAGATGCCGCCGAAGTTCCAGTAGTCGGCGCGGCGCTCGGCAAGATTCACGCCGGCGTTGGTGCTCTCCTTGCTCACGGTAACTTCAAGCAGGTTTTTCTTTTTGCCGAAGAACACGCGGTCGCTCACGTCGTAGGTGATGCGATAGAATGCTCCCTGGTGCATAGAGCCGGCCTTACGCTTGTTTATCTTCACCTCAGTGTCGGTCATCGAGGCTTCGAACACGAGCTCGATGTGATGGTTTGCCCACTCTTCAGGCAAGGTGAACTCATACTTATACATGCCTTTCTCATCGGCAATGCCGTCGGGAAAAGCCTTTCCATAGAACTTCATGCCATACTGATAGTTGCCGAAGCCTTGAAGTTCCCAGCAAGAGGGGACACCAATCTTGGTCCACTTGCCCGAGTTGTTTCCACCGGTGCAGAAGAAGTCCCACTGCACCATGTCGTCGCTTCCGCGTCCGCTCAGATACTGGCGTTGCGTGTAGACGCTGCTTTGGGCCATTGATGTCATGGCCGCAAAGAGCGAGAGTGCTGAAATTAAAATCTTTTTCATATCTGTATTTTTATTTAATCTTGGTGAAACGGAGGTGCAGCGAGTAGGGCTGCTGCTTGATGGCATACTTCGTGAGCACGCCGGGACCGCAACTGCTGTTGCCAAGTCCCATCACGGCGGCGTTGATGTTGAGGTAAACATGGTCTTCAACCTTCAGGTCGCAGTCGTGCGCCGTGTTGTAGAGCTGCATGTCAGAGTAGGGCAGGGCAGAGAAAGAGAATGGCTTGCCGCTCTCTGTCGTAACCTTCCATCCGTTGCCCTTGCTGTCTGTCAGCGTAAGTTCTGCCACCTGTTCGTGGTTGCCGCTGTCCTGCGGACGCGGATAGTGGACATACTGCTTGTCGACAGTTGAGTTCCAGCGGCCGATGCATGCTGCCTCAAGACGGTCGGGGTAAGTGTCCTGCATGCCCATGCCATACCAGCTGATGTTAGTGTATGACGCTGGCATAACAAAGGTATTGCCCACGCACGGCAGCGGCGGCAGTTCTCCGCTCGGTGTGTATGTTGCCTTAAAGTCTACCGAACCGTTTGCGTCTACGGTATAGCTGTAGTCGGTACGTATAGAACCTTTGACGTATTTGCAAGTGTAAGAAACCTTGACGCTCACAGTTCCGTCTGTGTTTCTCGTTGCCTTCACCGGCTCGTTCTCAACTATTTCGGCTGAGTCGAGACGGTTTCTTTTCCAGTCTTTTGCTATCCAGTTGCCGAAGCCTTTGTCGTTGTCGGTCGGCGCACGGAAGAATCTTGGCTTTACGTTCTCTATCCACTGCTTTGCAGCCTCTATGTCGGCATCCTTGTTTTTCTTGAGTTCTGCGGCCTTGAAGGCTGTCGCGAGCTTGTCGTTGAGCACAAACTGGCTGTGCATGATCTCATGTCCTGCCTTTGCCCAGCTTGCATCGTTCTTCAGCGTTACGCTTATGTTGAGGCGCACGTCGGCATCGTCAGAATATTTAAGTTGAGGCAACGTGAAGTCTTTCAGCTCGCCTTTCTTCTTTATTTTGCCGTTCTCTGTGATGTTCCATGTAAAGCGGTAATTGTTTATATCAACGTGTTCGTCGCGCTTTATAACGTTAATGCGGTTGCCGTCGAGCGTCAGTTTAAGAGGCGCATAAACCTGCTTTACCTCATAATATTTAGGCGTTGTCTGTCTGTCGGACGACACGATGCCCTTCACGCAGAATGCGCCGAGGTTGGGCGCGTCGCCGAAGTCGCCGCCGTATGCCACCATAGTCTTGCCGTCATCGCGCTTCTTGAATATGCCTTCATCGGCCCATTCCCATATAAAACCGCCGAGCATGCGCGGATTGCTGTATATCTCGTCCCAGTATTCCTTGAAGTTTCCGAGGGCGTTACCCATAGCGTGGGCGTATTCGCTCGTCACTACGGGGCGGTTGTCGCCTTTCTTTTCTGCAATGCTCAGCAGGCGTTCCCAGCGTGCGTTCTCAGGGCGCTCCATGTTGTTGTCCTTCACTCCGGGGTTAAGATATTCCTCCTGCACACGCGGATAGAAGCGGCTTATCACGTCTACCGTTGCCGGGTCGTTGCTGTCGGGGCCCTGCGCTCCTTCGTAATGAATGAAGCGTGTGGGGTCGTATTCCTTTATCCATGCACCTGTAGCTGCGAAGTTGGGGCCCCAGCCCGACTCGTTGCCGAGCGACCAGAACACCACGCAGGGGTAGTTGCGGTCGCGGATTACGAGGCGCTGTGTGCGGTCAATGAAGGCCGCTGCCCACGAAGGCTCGCTTGCCAACTTGCCGCGCAGTCCGTGTTCCTCTATGTCGGCTTCGTCCATGACGTATATTCCGTATTTGTCGCACAGCTCATACCAGCGCGTGTCGTTGGGATAATGGCATGTGCGCACGGCATTAATGTTGCACTGCTTCAGCAGCATTATATCCTGCAGCATGCGCTCCTCTGTCATCACCTTGCCCGTTATGGGGTCCATCTCGTGGCGGTTTACGCCGCGCAGGCGCACCTGCTTGCCGTTGACGAGGAAGCGGCCGTCCTTAATTTCGAGTTTGCGGAAGCCCACCTTTGTTTCTGCACGCTCTATGGTGTTGCCTGCCTTGTCTACCAAAGCCAGCTTGAGCGTGTACAGATAAGGCGTCTCTGCCGACCACTTATGCGGATTCTTCACCTCTGCCTTGAGCCATCCGTAGGCGGCATATCCGCGCTGCGGGTTGCGCGCGTTCATTATCTTTGCCTTGTTGTCGAGGTTGAGCATCGTGGCGGCATCCTCTTTCAGAGTGCTGTCGAGCACTGCCTTGCCCTCGGCGTCATACAGCTGCGCCTCGATGTGATAGCCCTCGCCGCGCTGGCTGCCAACGACTTCAAGTTCGGGATGAACCACGAGTGTGGCGTCGGTGTATGTGTCGTCGAGAATGGTGCGCACGCCAAAGTCGCGTATGCGTATCTGCGGCGTGGCATATAGATACACGCTGCGGTGTATGCCTCCAATGCGCCACATGTCCTGATCCTCGAGATAGCTGCCGTCTGAATATTTCAGAACTTTCAGCGCTATGAGGTTAGTGCCGCTGTTGAGGTAGGGCGTGAGCCTGAACTCTGCCGGCTCCATGCTGCCCTGCGAGTAGCCCACCTGCTTGCCGTTGACATAAATGTAGAATGCGCTCGACACGGAGCCGAAGTGGACATACACTTCCTTGCCGCTCCATGATGCCGGAATGGTGAACGTGCGGCGGTAGCAGCCTGTGGGGTTGCGCTCTATGAACGAAGTGTATTTCTGCTTGGGTTCGCCCATAACGTAGGGCGGATTAATCTTGAACACGTAGCCTGAACTGCAATAAATCGGCGTGCCGTAGCCGTTCATCTCCCAGTCGCCCGGCACGGGAAACGTGGTCCAGCCACTGTCGTTGAAGTCGGTCTGATAAAAAATCTCCGGCTGCATGTCGGGCGTCTTGGTCCAGTTGAACTTCCACTGTCCGTCGAGCGTCATGGTCATGTCGCCCGGAGCAGTAAGATATGGCGTAAACGCCGCCCTTGCCGGTTCGCGGTTTATAGAGAGCACATACTGGTTTTCCCAGTCGTGGCCTTGTGCCATTGCCATGCACGAGCATAAGGCAAGTGTGGCTGTCATCAGGATGTTTCTCATTTGTCTGTATCTTCTTTTATGTTATTTTTCCGAGTTTCGGTGCATCGTTGTCATGCGTCCTTGTCATGTATCTTTCCTTTTAAGTTTTGCGATACATGTCAGCCGTTTTGTAAAAGGCGTCCTTTTGCATCCTAAAAGGTATGCTTTTACCGTCTAAAAGGGCATCTTTTGCAGTCTAAAAGACGGCCTTTTGCAACGTGTTGAAAATCAGCGAGTTGTGCATCCGATTAAAAACGTTGCTGCCGCAACGGCAACACAGCCCTTCAACAGCAGTAGGGCCGTATGCCGTGGCGGCTTGAGTTGGCAGCCGGCAGAGCCGGTCTTTATTCGATAGTCAGTTTGTCAAACAACATTTTCTCAATGCCTTCGCCGCTCAGTGTCACTATGTAGCTGCCGGCATTGGTCTGCGAGCCGGTGGTGATGCTGGTGTTGCGCCTCTTGGTTTTCTTTTCAGGCGTCTTTACGAACGTTATGTCGTCTTCCTTATACACCACGCCGTTGAGGTCGGTTATCTTCACGTGCAGCGTGCGCTCGGCCTCGGGGTTGTAGTAGCGGAAGCGCAGGGCATAAACCTTTGCCACACCTACGTTGTAGTTCCATGTCATCACTCCGTTGTTTATCATTCCCTCCACGCTTATCGAGCTGTTGCTGCGCGGCGGCAGCAGGCTGTCGGGCGTGTTGGTGAGTATGTCGCTGTCAAAGTTTTTCCACATCTCCGGCTCGTTCTCCTCGGGATAGTCGGCAGCCGCAGTAGAGTCTGTTGTGGCTATGGCTATGGCCGATATTATGGCCTGTCCGGCGTTCACCTTGGGGAAGTTGATGTTTATGCGGTAGTCAGAGTTGTGTATGTTCACCACGCGCTTGTATGGCTTGGCATACCTTGCCTGTGCCCAGAGGTCGAGGTTTCTGATATACGTGCTGTCGTTGATGCCCACGTCAAACAGGCGCAGACCTTCGCAGTCGGTTGTCTCGCTTGCGCCTGCTCCATACCACGGCTCAATGAAATAGAGCTCTATGCGGTAGTTGCCCGGCTTGGCGGGGAAGCTGTATGACAGCTCGTGGCGGCCGAAGCGCGATGTGCGGAACAGAGGCGACACGGCAAGGCCGTTGTTGCATGTCTGGCTGGCCTGATACGGACTGGCCTCCTTGGGGAACTTGCTGCCCCATGATTTAGACCATTTTGTGTTGTCCTGCATCCACACCGTGCCAAACTTGTCGGTGTAAGAGTCGCCGCCGCAGTTGATGTTGTAAAGATAGTTATAGCCTTTCAGGGGCTTCAGCATGCTTTCGTCCCAGCCCTTGTATGACGGCAGGGCTATCGAGTCTTCTGCCACGGCCTTGCCGTTGTGATATGCCGTAGCCTTGATGATGTCGCCGTCGAGGCTTATGCCTGTCCATCTGAAGAGCGACGTCGTGTCGGCCTTCACCTTAGTTTCGGCCCACTTGCCGCAGCTCAGTCTTACAGAGTCGCAGTTGCTGTAGACGCGCACGCTGTCTTCAGAGATGTTAGGCACGATATATACTGTCTGTTCGTCGTCGGCATTGACATAGCGCGACTTATACATATAGAAGGCGTCTGTAGGCTGCTCCCATGTGGTGAAGAGTCCTTTGTGGTTAAACGGACCAACCTTGTCGATGCGTCGCAGACCCTCGTCGGGCTGACGGCGGCCGGGGTTGTCGTGGCTCTGCAGCACCCAGAGGAACTGTCCGCATACGCTGTCTTTTACGCTCTCGGCCAGCTGTGCCTTGCGCTCCAGTATGTCGCAGAATTTCTCCTCTGTGTATCTTTCGCCCGTATGGTTGCCCACGGTGCGCCATGCGCCATATTCGCCGTTTAGCAGCTGGTCGGGCTGTTTCAGCTCGTTGCCGTAGTTTTCAATCTTTCCTCCGTAGGTTCCGCTCCAGTTCTGCACCACGTTCCAGTCTGTACCTTCGCCTCCGTTGCATGTCGTTATCAGGCGCATGGTGCCGCATGTCGGGTCGAGCTTGCGTATTATGTCAGAACATTCCTTGGCAAAGTCGGCCGGCAGGGTGCTTTCGTTCTGCAGTCCCCACAGTATTATCGACGGCGAGTTGCGGCGCTCCTTCACCCATTGGATAAGATGGCGCTTGAAGCTCTCCCTGAACTGTGGCGTGTCATACCATATATGGGCTGAGAACTGCGGCCACCACAGCAGTCCCTCCTTGTCGATAAGCTCCTGATATCTGAGGTTGTGGGGCTGGTGGGCGTCTCTGAAGGCGTTGAATCCGGCGCTCTTAACCTCCTTTATGCGTGCGTCTATCTGCCTGTCGGAGAAAGCGTGGCTCTGTCCGAACATGTGTTCGTATTCGCATACGCCGTTGATAAACACGGGCTTGCCGTTCAGATAGAAGCGCTGATCGCCGTCGTTGCGTGTCAGCGGCCAGCTTGCCGTCCTTACTCCAAACGGAGTTACGAGGTCGTCGGTGGCCTTGTTGTTGCGCTTTATAATGCTGCTGAGCTTGTAGAGATAAGGCTTCTCTATGCTCCAAAGATTAGGATTGCTTATCTGAGCCGACTGTCTTATGGTCTTGGTCTCGCCCGGTTTCAGCGTTATGTTCTCTGTGAGGCGTATCACCTGCTTGCCGTTCTGCTCGCATATCTTGCTAGTCAGGCTTACAGAAGCGGTGTCAGTGCCGTAGTTGCGCACTTCGGTGTCTACGAATATGCTGTCGGCCGTGGCATTGTTCCATACGTGCACGCCGAAGGGTTCTATCCTCACTTTGTCTGTTATCTCAAGTACCACGGGGCGGTAAATGCCGAACGGCTGTGAACCTTCGCTGAAGCCCCATTCAGAGCTGCATCCGCCGCACACCCACGGCATGTCGGTTATGCCCTTCGGATGGTTCACCCTTACTTCAAGCTGGTTTTCGTCGCCCTTGCGTACATATTTTGTTATATCAATGGTTTTGGTCGTGCGGCCAATGTCGTAGGTTCCTATTTTCTTGCCGTTGAGCGTCACTTCGGCGTATGTTCCTACGCCCTCAAAGCGCAGGAAGTATTCTTTGCCCTCCATGTTGGGCGCAAGGAAAAACTTCTTGAAGTCGGCTCTGCCGTGCAGGTTGCCGTGCTCTTTCTGCAGCGCGCCGTAATAGTCGTCAAGATTGTAGGGTATGTCGGTTCTGAACTTGTTGCGGCCGTAGCTCACTTCCCAGTTGTCGTTGAGCGACGTTATAAAGCGCTTGCCCGTTGCGTTGGGCTTGGGGAAGCTGACTTCGCTCTGTCCCATGGGCTTGCTTGTTGCCAGGGCGATGCCTCGCTGTTCAGAGTTGTTTACGGCACAATAGAAGTGATATACCACGCCGTTATGGTAGATCACGGAGCTCTTGTGAGCGAACATTTCGTCGTAAGACTTCGACGGCACAATGAGGTCTTCGCCCTTCCAGTCGGTCCAGTGAATCATGTCGTAGCTGGCGGCGAAGGTGTTGAACGCGTTATATTCGCGTGTAGGATTGAAGGCCGAGAAGTAGAACATTACATACAGGTTGCCCATCTTCACTATCTGCGCGTCGCCGGTTATTGTTCCGTCGCTGTCGTGTGCGAATATGGGGTTGTCCTTGTATCTGTGCCACTTCCTCATGTCGTTCGAGAAGGCAATGCCTATGCGTTCGCCTTTTGGATGAGTGGCGTCTTTTCCGCCGGCATTGTAGAACATCATGAACTGGTAGCCAAATTTCTTTTTGTCTACTCTGTACACCGTACTCTTGTATTGAGTCAGCTGCTCCCACCATTGGGCATTCTTGTCGTCATACGACAGTATGGGCTTCTTGTAGGTTTCCCACAGGTGCGCCTTGGTGATGTCCTCCTTGGTTGAGGCCAGACCGATGCTCAGCGGAGCGTTCACGGCTTCGTAGCCGGTGCCCTGTCCGCCGATGTAAGTCATCCAATAGCGGTCCTTGAATTTCTCAATGTTGTAGCTGCCGCCCCATTCATAGTCGATAAGTGCCGGAAAACCGCCGCGCTGGTTCATGTCCCAGCCCTCGCTGCCGAATGCCAGTATGCGTCCGAGAGTGGTCCAGTGGAGCAGGTCGTCGCTCTTGGCAAGCCACGTCTCATAGCCCCTTCCGTTCGTGCCGTTAGAGCCGTTGTAGCACACATAGGTCATATACCAGCTGTTGCCTTCCCTGAACACGGTGGGGCAGTCTATTTTCCGGTCGTTGCTTTCGGGAGCAACGACCAGACCATATTTATACGGAGTTCGTGCGGCCTCGTACACCTTCTGCATCTCTTTCTGGCTCACGACAGTCTGCACAACGGGCTTTGCCTTTGTGCGTCGTCTGCTGCGGCTCTGTGCGTTTGCGTCGGTGCATATCAGCAGCATCAAAACTAACAGGATGTTCTTTACCATTATTATTCTTCAGCAGTGTTATTTCATGAATAGCCAGTCCACCTCGTTGCTGCCGCCGTTGAGTTTGGCATCTCTTATCTTGAGGTCTGTGGCTGTAAATCCGGCAACCATTATAATGCCCTTGGGCAGGTTTATCACGTGGCGTCCGGGGTTAAGATGATATGCATGAATGTTTACTATAGGCATGTTAGACATGCTTATGGCGTTGGTTATCAGCGCCTCAGCCTGTCCGAACTCGTTGCCGGTAGCGTCGGTCTCGAGTTTTGGAGGACTGGCAAACTTGTTCTGGTCGTCGATGAAGAAGCCTACAAGCATCTTGACGGGTTTGCTGGTCTCAAACTCAACCTTGCCTCCCACGATGCGCGTTGTGTCGCGGTTGAGCACAAGAGCCTTGAGTCCTTCAAGCTCAGGAGCAAGCGAATCGATAGCCTCGTCGCGGTTTTCAAACAGCTTGGCGCCCTTGGTCAGCGTAACGGTCTTGTAGTTGCTTATCAGTTTTACGTCAGCGTTTACGGCCTTGGGATACTTCTCATCCTTGCTGTTAGCATCATCTGGAGAAGTAAGCTTCACGATGTTGCTCTTCAGGCTGTTAAGCTCGTCCTCATAAACAGGAATCATCTCTTCCCATGTCTTGAACTTGCCTCCGTCACCGCCTACAGGTATACGGCGCTGTGAGGTCTGCATACTGTTGGCATAGAGATATGTGTCCTTTGTTCTCTCGGCCAGTTTCTTGTAGTATTCGTTGCTCCTCTCGAGCAGCGGAACGGCCTTTTTCAGGTATTCTACATCTTTGCTCCACTTGTAGTTGAGCACCTGTTGTGCGCCGAGAACCTTGTATTTAAACGAATATGCAAACTCTTTGTAGCACTCCATGTCGTTCACAAGACGCTCAAACTCGTCCTTGTTCTTTGTAATCTTGTCGCTGAGATTGCTTATTGCTGCCACAGCTTTGTCGCCGTGTTCAACACACTGGTCTACTATGTCAAGCGGAAGTTCGCCCACGTGCTTTTCGTGCTTCCATTCTTTCTCAACATATTCAATGAGCTTTTCGCCGGCAGGGCCACAGCTCTGGTAGAACTCCTCATAAACCGTATACTTATAAGGATTTACGAGCTGGCTGGCTTTCATGCCGAGCAACAGACACTGACGGTTGCCCTCTGTGATGCCGAATCGGCGTATAAGTTTAGGTGCAATCTCGCCGCTTTCGTCATAAGCCTTGAGAATATGTCTTGCAGTGAGCGTGTCTGTGCCGTAATAGTCAGCCAGAACCTTCTGCCAATACACGTTGTCATTGTCTCTCTGGCTCTTCCATGCGTAGCGTCCCCATGCCGAATACCACATCCAGTCGCGGTCTATCTGCAGCTGACGCTCACCGTTGGGGAGCTTGTCGGCTGTGTAAGGCCAGTCCCAGTAGTTAGCTTGAGGATAAAGGTGCAGACCGTTTGCGCCATGAACTCTGTGCATGGCTTTCACCGCCTTGTCGACAAAGGCAGGCGAGCTCCATCTCCACGGCTCGAGGTTGGCAAGAATATGCACGTTGCTTATGTGTATCGGAGCCACGCTGCTGAGCTGTCTCTGAGTCTCTCCCCATGGGCCTCCCGGCTCATATGTGGTGAGCGATTCGCCCGTATATTTTGTCATTGTGTAAATGTTCTTGTAGAGCGGAAGCGACTCACGCAACACGCGTGGACCGTCTGTATCGTGCGAACGCAGGATGATAGGCGGCTCATCTGTTCTGCCAGACGCTTTCAGACCGTCCTTAATGCCCGGTATGATGGTATTTTTCATCCATTCAACGTCGTCTTCTATCGTAGCCATAGCTTCGCCGAGGCATACAAGGAAGCCTACATTTGGGTATTTCTGGATAAATGCCGAAATGCTCTTGCGTGTGTAGTCGCTGATAAGCGGAGTGATGGGGCGGTTGCGGTCCTGTGTGGCGATGCCGTAATGGTCGGCAAAGGGTTTCGACAGAATGATGTTGTAGAACATCTGTATTACACGTATACCGCGCTTTGCAGCCTCTGTCGTAAGGAAGGAGAACATCTCCTGGTTCTTAGCCATTGTGGCATCGTCAACTTCGGCGGCAAAAGGATAGTCTTCAAGTTTTACAAGTGAAGCAAACGGATGGCCGTTCCACAGGAACACGGCGTTCATGTTGTCTGCTGCGAGCATGTCGAGATATTTTATCCACAGCTCCTTGTCGTAGAACCAAGGGAAGTTCTCGGGTGTGTAAGGATATTCGTAAACTTTGTGCCCTGGCAGGTAGACTGTCTTCTGAAGGCCCACGCATGCTCCGCGTATTTTCATTTCGGGTGCGTCAACGATGATTGTGGGTATTTCCAGGTTGCCGTTGAGCTTATAATACTCGAGCAGTCGGTTAGCGCCATATATGGCACCCGACGCGTCGTTGCCGATGATGTTTATCGTCTTGCCTTTTCTCTTTATTGTGAATCCTTCCTGCGGCAGGTCGACCGGATTTTCGGCCACACCGATTTTAATCTTGTATCCCTTTTGCATTGAAGGCACATAACTGTTGATCAGAGATGCCGCATACTCTGTCTGCGGCACTGCCGGGTTATGTTCTACTTTCGTTACAGAGGTTCCACAACTCGATAATGCTATCACCAGTCCTGATGCAATTATGCTTCGAATGTTTCTCATAATTTAATTGTAATTTCTTTTCCTGATGGTATTTCTATGTTTCTTTTTCCGTTTTCCAATATAAGTGTTCCATGGCCGCCGTCACTCTTTACAGTAACCGAATTGCTGTCCATTTTCACGTAGATGGAGCCGAACGGAGCCGGCACGGTGCCTTCCATCCATTCGAGTCCGCCGAGAGCCGGTTCGACGGTATATTCCTCATAGCCGGGCTTTGTGGGCTTCACGCCGAGATAATATTTGCCGAGCAGATATATCGGGCTTGCTCCCCATGCGTGGCAGAGACTCTTGCCGTATGGGCGTCCATACATCGCCAGTTTCTCGGTTCCGTGTTCGTCAGGGTTGTATTTCTCCCAGAATGATGTTGCACCTTCCTTGAGCATGCCTCCCCAATAGTCTTTTATCTCTTTCATAACCTTGTCCTGCTCGTTCAGCATGCACAGGGCTTCAAGTTCGTAGAAGCGCATGTAGGGTGTTGTTATTCTGAGAACGTCCTCGTTGAGGATTACAGAATTCTTCACGGTCTGCTGTCTTTCCTCGTCAAGATAGCCGAATATTATGGCGAACATGTTGGGGTAGCGGAACACGTCTTCGCTCTGCTTTCCGTTAAGACGGTTGTGTACGAGTGCCTGTTTATCGTCGTTCCAGAAGAACTGCATCAGTTTGTTGCCAAGTTCGTCGGCTTTTTCCTGATATGCGTTTCCTTCCTCATCGTTGCCTGTAAGTTTGGCCACGGCAGCAATAGTTTCAAGAGACTTTCTGAAAAGAATCTGCTCAAAGGCGAGCTGTCCGTGCTTGTCCATGGGTTTGTCTGCCCAGTCGACGAACACCCAGTCGCCGTCCATGCCCTCAATCATGCCGTCTTCGTCTGTTCTGCCGAGCACGTAGTCCATGTAGGTCTTCATCGTAGGATATATCTGCGTGAGGAAATGGCGGTCGCCACTGTACAGATAATAGTCGTATACAGAGTTAAACCAGAAGAAGGTGTAGTCCATTATGGTGTTTATGTGGCTTGTTATCGGAGCCTTGCCTGCAAGCAGCCATGTGGTGCGTTTCACCATGTCGTTGTCATTGAACAGATAGTAGTTCATCAGATAGCTCTGTGTTGCGTCGCCGCTCCACACCCATCTGTCGCGCTTTATGCCGTCAATGAAAAACTCGCGTGTGGTGAGCTGCATTGTGTATGCGCCGATTTCCCATATTCTGTTAAGTTCTTCATCGTTGCATCTGAACGTTCCTTTCTCTTCTTCGGGCATAAACTCATAGTCCATGCTTACGCCGCTTAGAGAGCATCCTTCTGTTTCAACGCAGATAAATCTGAATGCCTTGCTGTTGCTGAGCACGTATTCGTCAGCGAGTTCTGTTGTCTGGTTTGTAGCCAAATCAGTTACTATGCCATTGCATACTTCAAGTTTGTCGAGTGTTTCGCAGTGGTCTTTGTCCGTGGCTTCTTCCTTGCTCTCGCCGTAATAGATGTTTATCGTGCCGTTGCCTTTTATGCCTTTCAGTATGGCATAGCCGAAAGTCTCTTTTCCGAAGTCGTATACGTTGCCGTCGGCAGCCACTGCTTCATGGCGTTCGCGCTCAAGTTTAAACTGTGACGGGCGCTGTTCTATATTGTCGAAGTTATAGAATCCTGCCGGCATATATACTGTAGATGACGTGTCGCTGGCCTTGCCGCTCTCGTCAATCCACTCTTTGTCCTCAAATGTTACGTTCCATGTGCCGTCGGTCTTCACCGTCTTTCCGTCAACATAAAGTGCCGGCGGGGTGCATTGGTTGTGCACCTTGATGTTTATGCGGTGCTTTCCTGCAGCCAAAGTAATTTTCTTTGGCATGCCGAAAAGCATCTTTCCGTCAATCTTTATGTTGTAAGAGCCTTCGGCCTCGATCTTCAGTTCTTCGTCTTCTGTAAGGTCAACGGCCTTGCTGAACTCTACGGTTACATAGTGGCTGTCCTGTTTCCAGAACGGCGGAAAATACGCACCGCGGTCTGTGCGGCGGTTGTTCATCTTGTTGCCGAGCCATATCTCATAGTCGCCCGGATACCATATCCATGTTGCTTTATATGTTGTCGCCATATCTTTCTTTTGTTATTTGTTCAAGTGTTTTGCCCTGTGTCTTAGGTGCCCACACAGTGCCTATGATGAGGGATATTATGAAGAATGCCATCATTATATATCCTGCGATGGTGAAGCCTTCGCCGTTCTTGCCGTAGATGTGAACAAAGTAGAGTCCCCATACGGCTGATACGCCTCTTACGATGAAGAACATGATGCCCTGTGCCGCTGCCCTGTATTTGGCAGGGAACAGCTCTGATGCCCATAGTGCATAGAATGTCTGTACGGATATTCCGGCCTGTATGGCCCACAAAAGTGTGAACACAACGAGACCTGTCATGCTGGTGATGCCTATAGTTACAATAATCAACCAAGCCAAAACACCCATGCTTACGCCTATGGCAAAGAGCATGCGCTGGTTGACACGGTCGATAATCAGCGAGCAGACAAATGTCATGATGATGATGACCACCCACTGTCCGGCAGCAAACATGTTTGCCATCTCGTTGCTGAGACCGCCTGCTGTCTCATATATGTGCGGCTGGAAGAAACCCATGACTGAGCATACAAGGTTCCATGTGAGATACATTCCTGCCAAGAACAGCATAGAACGCACGCAAACCTTGTTTGAGAAGAGTTCGCCAAATGAAGAGAACACTCCGTGTTTCTTTGTGTCGTCCTTTGCTTCAGCAGCCTTTGCAGCTTTCCATTCTGCGCTTTCGTCGAGGCGGCGTTGCAGCTGCCATGCTATGAAAGCAACGATGAAGAGAGATGCGAACACGATGCGTGAACTGAACACGTTTAGTGCCGCGCCCTGTGCCTCGCCGCCTGTTATGAGGTTGGCCACGTATTCAACAAAAGGAAACAGCACTCCTCCGGTGTCGCCTGCTCCTCCTGTTGCCGGTGCCAGCAATGTTCCGATGATAAGAATGATAAGAGGGCCGATGCCCCATGCCATCTGTGATATGCAGATGTTGCGTCCGCGGTTTGCCGTCTCAGAACTTTCTGAAATATAAGTCCATGATGCCGGTACGCCTACGCCGACAGATATACCTGTTACGAGAAAGCCTAAAAGCAGAATGGGGAAGTTGACGGCCAGCATGATTATTGCCACGCCGAGCATATACACTAGCATGTTATATGTGTAGATGGCTTTGCGTCCGTATTTGTCTGCGAGAAATCCTCCTATTATCGCTCCTATTGCTGCACCGAGGCAGTTAGCGCTTATGGCATTGAGCCATCCTAAATGAGCTTCGCTGAGGTCGAGATAATTCTGCCAAAGCGTCAGGCCGCTGGCTCCGGCCACTATTGCTCCCGCGTCGAGATAGTTTGTCAGCGACACGGCTATGGTGCTTTTTAAGCTTCCTTTACTTTTTCCCATATTATTAGATTTGTAAATAGATTCGTTTATTTGTTTTACTGATTAATTCGTTTAAAGGTATTATGGCCTGTTATTCAGCCATAATACCTGCATTTGCCTTTATGCTGTCGGCCACGTTCGGGCCGTTGTTCTCCCATGTGTTGCCGGGTCCGTTGGCGTTTTTCAGATATTTTTCGCTCGGAGTCCAGTTGTTTCTTACGGTTATGTAAGAAGAGCCTTCGTCAGTATACAGATAGAACCAGTGGTTCGGGTCGTGTGCATAGCTCGGCGAGTAGATGTCTCTCACTACATTTTCTTCGATAAATGAGTGAGGCTGAGAGCCGAGAGTGTAGATTCCGGCTGTATCATACATGTGCTTGGCATAATGATGGATGAGGTTGCCTTTAATCAGGTTGTTAGACATAGAGCATACTTGCTGATTCCAGCCCCATCCCATGCTGATGCCTGTGTATGACACTTCGCTGATTTCGTTATGGCATATCTTTATGTCTTTCACAAAACCAGCACCTATGCCCACGCATCCCCAGTCTTCGTTCGACACGTCTGTTATGAGGTTATTGGTTATGTTCAGGTCTGTGCATATAATCCTGCGGTCTGACGGATCATAAGGAAGATGGGCCTCGTGAGCCTCCGGACCGAAGCTTCCGGCCAGAATGCCGTTGCCTCCCATGTCGCTGAACTTGCAGCGGTCAACGGTTCCACCTTTTATATATGTATGATAGTCGAGACCTGTTGATGCATTGTGCTCAAAGCTGCACTTTGTGAATGACACGTTTTCGGCACAGTTGAGGCTTACTGCCGCTGCCGGACGTCCCACCCATCCCTGGTTGTCTAGTTTGTGGTCGCCGTTGGGACGTATCATCTTCGGTCTGAGCTTGTAGGCCTCAGTCATGTACATACCGGCCTGAAGCGGGGCGTGTCCGCTTATAGACGGGCGCATCCATGTTGCATAGCTGAATGTTATGCCTTCAAAAGTTACGTCTTTTACGGGATTGTCGGGTGTGCCTTCCACTTTCAGCAGAGTTTCCACTGCAGGCACAATCACCTCGGCCGTGTTCATGTTTTCGCCTTTGCGGGGAATGTAGTACAGCTTAGATGCTTTGGCATCGAGATACCATTCGCCTTCGCTGTCGAGCAACTCTTTTGCATTAGTGAGATAGAAGGCTGAGTTGTGTCCGTCTGATGTAACCATTGGCGACGGCCAAGGGTGCATGAAGTGGATGTGACTTTCGGGCTGATGGAATGTCACGGCAGCGCTGTCGCCGGCTATCTTAACCGACTTTATGCGCAAGTTGGCAACACACCACATCTCATGAAGCACCATTTCTGCATACTTGGCGTTCACTATTTTCTTCACGGCCTTTGCCGGCACGTATATTGTTTCTTTTGCCTTGTCGAGACTTCTTATTCTGAACATGTCGCTGAAGTCTTCAACATCACGTGCGCGTATGGCTTTCTTGCCGTTTACCCACATCTGCCTGAACTCAAGCGGACGGCCGTTGAAGTCGGGCACGTCGGCCACGTACATCTTGCCTTGCTTGTGCCAGTTGGTTATCCTTACGCCACCGCTTATCGTCACATTGCCGTCGGCAACAATGCGTGTGCCGTTGTCTTCGGGTCTTACAACGATGGGCTGATTAAGGCTGTATGTGCCTTCCGCCAGGCGTATGGTTATGTCCTTTGCGTTGTTCAGGCGTCTTTCTTCTCTGGCCTGCTGCAAGGCTTTCTCTATAGCGTATGCGCCCGGCTTGACAATCAAGTCGGTCGCATAGATGTTTATTCCGGCAAAAGCTGCGGATATTAGTGTTATTAATATTCTGCGGGTATCCATACTGTCATTTCGCTCTTGCCTCTGTTGCCCCATGCATAATAGGGTATAAGGCGTATTTTCACTTTATTCTTGTCTTTGCTCACTTCTCTGTAAAGAGTGTTGTTCCATGACTTCTCGCTGCGGTTTACGGCTTCTGTCTCAAGCGCCATGATGCGGCTTCCTTCTATGTTTGTCTCTACGGGCACAAACTTTGCGTCTACCGGTATGGCTATGTTATCAATGTCAACGCCGTTGAGGTCGTTGCTCTCGAGACAGTATATAATAGGTCCGCGCTGTACAGCCACCTGGCCGCGGCATTCTTCAACCAGCGGATTTGCCTCAACGAGTTTTGTCTCCATAGGCATTTCGAGTCTTACAACGTCGCCCTTTTTCCATGTGCGTGTAACAGCTGCATACGATTCGCTCTTGATGTCAGTGTTGACAGGCTCGCCGTTTACTGTTATCTTGGCGTCAGAGCACCATGCCGGAATTCTCAGCTTCAGCGTGAAATCTTTTTTGCTTTTCAGCTTTGTCACGTTGAGGGCGATGCTTCCGTTCCACGGATAGTCGGTTTCCTGTGTTAGAGTTATTTCGCCTATTCCGTCAAGCTTTGTCGTAAGGGTGTTTGCGCCATACAGATTAACGTAAATCTCTTTTTTGCCTACGCTGTAAGCATAGTCCTGAGCCTCGCAGAGTGTGCGCAGCGTGTTCGGCGGACAGCAGAAGCAACTGATGTATTCTGTACGCTCTTTGGGCCAGCGCAGCTTATAAGGCAGCTCGTCTGACATTCTCAGCGGGTTGGTGTAGAAATATTTCTTGCCGTCGAGACTTATGCCGCACAAAATGCTGTTGAACAGGCAGTTTTCCACCAGGTCGGTGTATTTTGCGTCTGCTGTGTTCTGGAACAGACGCCAGTTGAGCAGCATGTTGCCAATGTTGGCGCAGGTTTCGTTGTGTGCGGTAGAGTGGGGCAGCTGATATGGGCGGCCGTAGCTCTGGTGTACTTTTTGTATAAGGTCTGGCTTATATTCAGTACCGTCGGGCGAAGTGCCGTCATACAGTGCGCCGCAGGCTCCGTTGATATACATCTTGCGGTAGACGATGTCGTTCCATATTGAGTCGAGGTTTTTTTTCAGCTGTGCCTCGCCGTCCTCAACATAAAGGTCGGCAACGCCGGCATACAGATAGTTGGCTCTGACCGAATGTCCCATGGCGTTGTACTGCTGGCGGAACGGTATGCGGTCCTGGTTGTCGTCTGTGCCGTTCTTTACGCTGTCGCGTATGTTTATCAGCTGTTTCGACAGCTCGAGATATTTCGGATTGCCTGTCTCACGGTAAATTTCGGTTATGGCCATATAGTGTGAGGGGCAGATTACTCCTTTCTCGAGTGCGTCGGCAGACGGATTCATGTAGAAGTCATACAGGCAGTCAGCAGCCTTTATCGCGCAGTCGAGCAGAGTGGTCTTGCCTGTTGCGCGGTGGTGGATAATTCCGGCAGTGATGAGATGTCCCAGATTGTAGGCCTCAAAGTTGAGCGGATTGCCGAAGCGGCCGTCCTTGCTTGTGCCTACTTTTGTGCCAATGGTCTCGTTCTCTTTCTCTTCGTCCTGAAGTGCCTTCTTGTTGATTTCAGCTATTACCACCGGTGTATGCAGATAGCCGTCTGGACGCTGGGCTTTTGCTATAAGCTCTATCACGCGGTCCATTATCTTCTCAAGTTCAGGATCTTTGTTGACTGCATATACTGCAGCTACGGCCTCGAGCCACTTATACATGTCGCCGTCGTGGAACGGAGGTCCATGGCGCTTGCCTTTCTTCTCGCCGGCTGCAATCATGAAGTTGTTGTAACTGTGGCCTTTGTCTGACTTCCATGTCTCCCACATGCTCTGCAGCGAAGTGCCGCTGAACACGCCAAAGCGCTCACCCCAGAAACCGCCTGTCCATTTTACGGCGCTTATAGGGGTGGAGTTTATTATGGCATACTTGCTGTTGCGTGTGTCTGTTATGCCATTCTGCTGTGCCATGACCGGTGTGGCTGCGGCTGCAGAAATCAGAATATTTATCAGAATAGATTTTTTCATTATATATCTTCGAGGTATAAATGTTTTTTAGATGCGTTACAGTGTGCCTCCGCGTGCCTTAACGCGTTTAGCCCATTCCTCACGCTCTTTCTGCAGATTATATCCGCGCTTGCTTAGGTAGTTGTTGATTCTTCCTTTGTATTTTCCGAAGGTTTCGTGCTTCTTCTTAGAGCTTTCTGCATCGATGGCATATTCGCGTGCCTCTTTAAGCCATGCCAGAATCTGCTTCTTCTCTTCATCTTTCAGAGTAGGAATCATGTCACACTGAGCGTCGTATGTAACCTTTACGACGTTGTAGGTCATCACGTCCTTAACTGTCTCGATCTGAGCATCGTCAAGGAACAAAGACAAGTCGGCAATAAATCCTGCATGTGAACGGTAAAGTTTCTGGTCTTTCTGACTTTCTGCGAAGTTCTGTGCGAGTTTCTTGTCGTCGCCGGCAAGTGAAGAAGCAACTTTCTTCAGGCTGTCTCTTTCTTCGTAAATGTCATTAAGAATAAAATATCTGTTTGCAACAATGTTTCTGACTTGTTCGCCCTTGTCTGTTCCGGTTATGTTCAGTGCGTCAGTTACTTTCTGCGCTCTTCCCAGAATGGTGTTAACATAGTTCTGGTCGCGGCCGTTAGAGTTTAACTGGATTGTTTGAGCGTAATTTGTTCCGAATGTTATAAGCGATACAAAAATAGTTAAAATTTTTTTCATTGCATTATCTCTTTTAAGTATTTAACATTTTCGCCATAGTTTTTCTTTACGTTGCGAACCTGATTTACGTCGCGGCTGCGCTCAACAAAGAGCCAGCCAGACCATCCAGCCTTGTCGAGGGCCTTTTTTATCTTTTTCATGTTCACAGCCTTGTCGTTTCTGAGCCATACACCGTCCGTGTTGCTTGCGTGTATGGCACAGATGCGGTCTTTGCCGAGTTTTCCTATCTCTTTTGCTATGTTTCTTTTGTTTTCTATAGCTGTCTGGAATTTGTAGAATATCTTAATTCCTTCTGAATTTATCTCATCAAGCAGCTTTATGTTGCCTTCAGCATCGAGCGGGGTGTCTATTCCGATCACTTTGCCGCGAGCTTTGGCCATCTCGCCTATTTCGTGCAGACGCCACACTATCTGCTGGCGCAGCGGCAGTGAGTCGGTCCAGTTGTTGCCGCATCCTCCAAGGGGCAGAAATGCCACGTTGGCTCCCATGGCGTCCATTGTGTTGAGGCAGTCTTGTATCAGCCAGCGCCAGCTCTCTTTCTTTGCAAAACTTTGTCCGTAGAAGCCGGACATGGCCACGGCTCCAACCTTTATGCCGAAGCTGTCGGCCGTGTGGTTAAAGAGCTTCACCATCTTGGGGTCGCGCATCTTGTTGTCGAACGAGTTGCGCACGCCCAGGCCTCCCATGTCCATTTCTATGCCGTCGCATCCCAGTTCTTTGGCCAGCTTAAACTCGCCCAGTTTCTGGCGCTTCAGCACCATCCAGTCACACACTCCGATTTGATAGCGCTGTTGCGCTAAAACCGATTCAGGAACAATAATTCCTGCCGTTAATATTAATAATGTAATAAATAAACGTTTCATAATTATTTTACAGACGTGCCATGGCCTGTTTTGTACTATTTATTTGAGACCTATTTGTGATCGTGTTAGCCGTTAATAATGTTTTTCTACTTCATTTTTTGATAAACAAGGCAAATAGACATTGAAGGCTCCATTATATATTGGGTGTGGAATAAAGCTTTTGTGTTTACATTGTGGCGAAATGGATTGTTGCGTTTCGTTTGTTGCAGGCAGCTTTTCCTGCCATAGGTTAATCGGTAGCTTTCAGTAAACGTGGGCGCCGGCATATTGCTGATGAAATGAAAAAATAAAAGGAGATATGCCAACACGGCATATCTCCTTCCTAACTTTACCATAAATAAAAACCTGTAGAAACACTTTACCTGTTATGTAGTGCTTACATGCAGATTTGGGGATAAAGACTCATCAATATCCAGGATTCTGGAATTCAGCCTTCTCTTCTTCTGTCATTTCCATAGCGTCGAGCTGGCTCTGTGGAATAGGACGAAGATAGTGCTCCTTATTGATGGTTCTTGTATATGTCTGTGGTGTAACGTCTGTAGCGTTCATGCCGGCGATTGTATAAGTGCCAGCGCGCTCAGCCCATGTCTGTGTACGAACGAGGTCGAACCAGCGGTGACCTTCGCCGAAGTATTCGCGGCTCAGCTCATCGAGAATGTAGTCGATTGTGATCTCCTGCGGAGTGGCATCTGTCATCTCTTTGCTGAAGTCGGCTACATAATAGTCGTTCTTTGCATTGCTGAAGCTCCATTTACCTGCACGTGCACGGATAACGTTTATCAGATCGCGTGCTGAATAGCCCGGCTGTGTTGCTGCACCCTTAACTGCTGCCTCTGCTGCTGCAAAGTAGAGCTCAGAGAACTTCAGAATCGGGAACGGACGTGTGCTGGCTGCATTAGGCTGACCAACTGTTCCGTTGTTGTCTGTACGATACGGACCAAGTTTCCACAGAATAGGATATTTCAGACGGCTTATGGCTTTAGGTTCAACCACATAGTCAGCGCGTCCTTCCATAACGCCTCCGCCAACAGAGTTGTCTGTTACATATTTAATCTTAGATTGATCTGCAACATCGCTGTCGAGGAATGAGAGTACGGCATCGCCTACGCCGATAAGCATACCGTTGGCGTTCTTTGCATGTGTCAGTGTTCCGTAGTTTGCCTGGTCGAGATTCCAGTTAGCGCGCAATACGGTTGTAAATGTACCGTCGTAGCGAGAGTCGTGAGTCTTGTCGGCAAATGTATTATAAAACACTTCCTGCGGAGGAGCCATACGTGTCCAAGGACGTCCGAGATTCTGAGTTGCAGCACGGAGCACCGGAGTGAACTTGGCATCATTGTCAGCTCTTGTGGCTGTCATGTTAGGATAGTTCCATGTAACCATCCAGCCTGCAAAGTTGTCAGGAGCGCTTCCGCTTCCGTAGCTGAGCGAACCGCCGTTGAACTCTTCGCTGTTTTCAGTGTGGTCAGCATAGAGCACCATTTCGTTGTTGCGGTCGTTTGAACCTACGTTTACGTCATAGAATGTAGGCTGCAGTGCAAACGGGCCAGGGTTCTGTATTCCCTCGAGTGCAATGTCGTAAGCCTTCTGGAAATACCACTGTGCGTCGTGGCCGTCCGGGTCAACGCGGTCGCATACGGGGTATGTCGGGATGTCTTTTGGATTCTCAAGCCACCATCCGTATGTAAGATAAGCCTGAGCCAGCACCAGACGTGCAGCAGTCTTTGTAAGTCCGCCAGTTACGCGTCCTGTTTCCGGCAGATTGGTTACTGCAGTGATGAGGTCGGGGAATATGGCCTTTGTGTAAACCTCAGGCACAGTGTTGCGCTTTGAAACGCGAGAAGGAGATGTGTTGAACTTAAGTTCGCCTGCTCCGAGGTCGAGTGGCACACCGCCAAATGTCTGAACGAGGCGGAAGTAGTCGAATGCACGGAAGAATCTTGCCTCGCTGATAAGGCTTTCGTCCATGCCTGAAGCCATACCGTTCTCGATGATGCCGCTGGCAGAGTTGATGTATGTGAATACGTTGTTCCACAAAGCGTCTGCGCGGCATGACTGTGATGTCAGTGAGCCCACTCCTGAGAGGTCGGCATCCTTGAAGTTGCCGTCAGCGTCGTGGCCGTAGGTGTATTCGTCGGTACCTGTTTCGCAGATGTTGTAGTAGTAAGCGTATCCGTATGTGTCTCTCAGATGTGAATAGAGTGCGGTCAGACCGCCTTCTATTCCTTCTTCTGTTCCGAAGAAACTTGGATCGTACTTAGTACGAGGCTGCTCGTCAAGGATATCAGAGCATGAACCGAGCATCAGTAATCCTAACGATGCTATTCCGAGGTTCCTTATTTTTATTAAAAGCGTATTCATGGTTATTTGTTTTTTAGAAAGTCAGATTTATACCAAATAAGAAATTACGTGTGGCAGGAGTGTTATAGCCGACAACCGGAAGTTTGTGTGAGCCTGTGTAGCCTTCCATTGTTACAGCCATAGTGCTGTTATCGTTACTCATGGTATTTGTCTCCGGGTCAAGACCGCACTCGTTTGTGAACGGAGAGAACAGTACGAACGGATTCTGCACTGTGAAGTAAGCACGCAGCTTGCTGATGCCGAAGTTCTTGACAGCCTTCAGTTTGGCGAAGTCGTAGCCGAGAGTGATGGCACGTACTTTCAGATAGCCTGCATCGAAGTATCCGAGTGTGCTTCCGTACTTAGGATTGTCGCTTGACATTATGCCGCCCGGTTTCGGGTATTTTGCGTCAGTGTTGTCCTCTGTCCAGTAGTCAACGTCGATCTGTCCGCGGCGTCCTGACAACATGTTGAGGTAACCGTTAGAAGAGTGGAGTGTACTGATGAGTGTACCGCCAATCTGGAATGCACCGATTACAGTGAAGTCGAAGCCCTTGTAGCCTACTGTTGTGTTGAAACCACCGATGAGGTCAGGTTCCATGTCGATAACCTGCATGTCTTCCTGGTTGATCTGACGTGTAGGAGTTCCGTCCTCGTTGTAGTCGCCTGTATATTCAACCTTGATCATACCTACGTTTCCGCCCGGTTCAAGAATGTTGAGATACGGGTCGCCTTCCTGCCACAAGCCAATCTTCTTGTAGTCATAGATAACGTCGATAGGATGACCTACGAACCAGCGGTTGCCCACATCTTCAGTTGCACCTGAAGCAAGTTCAACAAGTTCGTTGTGGTTTACGTAGAAGTTTACGCCTGCATCCCATGTCCATCCGTTCTTGTTGTCGATGATGACACCGTTCAAGCTCATTTCGAATCCCTTGTTGCGTGTCTTACCGATGTTGGCCATATAGCTGCCCACACCTGATGTAGCCGGCAGAGATACGCTCAGCAGAAGGTCGTTGGTGTTCTGTACGTAGTACTCCATCGTACCGCTGAGTCGGCCGCCGAAGAGTGAGAAGTCAAGACCGAAGTTCCATGTAGATGAATACTCCCATCCGAGTTCCTCGTTAGGCAGTGTAGAAACATAGTATCCGCGGAGGAATCCTGTGCTTGCAGGACCGAAGTTGTAAGGACGTGTGCTGAGTGCGCCGAGTGTAGAATACGGGTCGATACTCTGGTTAGATGTTTCACCATAACCAACGCGCAGCTTCAGGTTGTCGAGCCAGTCGAACTTCTGCATGAACTTCTCGCGAGAGATGTTCCAACCTACTGATACGGCAGGATATGTGTGCCACTGATGACCTTTGGCCAGACGTGAAGAAGCGTCGGCACGTACTGCGGCAGAAATCATATACTTGTTGTCGTATGTATACATGATACGGCCCATCCATGACATAAGTCCGCTCTGCCAGTAGTTCTGGTTGTTAGGATTGACAGAAACCTCGTCTGTTGCAGAACCGATGTTGTAATACTGGAAGTATTCAGCCGGGATGCCGCGGCCTGACATGTATGTACGCTCGAATGTAGTCTGCTCGGCAGAGTAGAGGCCTGTGAAGTTAACGTGGTGCTTCTCAGCAAATGTGCGGTCGTAAGTCAAGAGGTTTTCTACAACCCAGTTTCTTGTTACGTCCTGCTGTACAGAAGCACTGTTGATGGCGTCGGGGTTGGTGTTGTTTACACCTGTGCCTGTGAACACACCGTTCTTTGCTGTACGGTAGTTCAAACCTACGTTTACACGATAGCTCAGACCCTCGATCCACGGACATTTAACTTCAGCGAACATGGTGTTGTATGAACCAAGACCCTTGTCCTCGTTGAGCCATACGTCCTTGAGGTCTTCAGCTACGCTCTTTGTCAGCACGAATGTCTCGTCGAGAGGCATGCGCACCGTGCGCTTCAGGTTGCCGTTCTCATCATAAGGAGATGCAAGAGGGCTCATAGACAGCACGTTGTAGATGCTGATGTTGCTGCCCTTTGTCTCGCGGTAGCTGGTGTTGGTAGAAAGACCGAAGCGGAAATACTTGCCCACGCTCTGGTCGAAGTTACCTCTGATAGATATACGGTCGTAGCCCTGTGTCGGGATGACAGCCTCGTCGTGATAGTAGCCTGCGCCGAAGCTGTAGCTTCCGCCCTGAGTTCCGCCCTGTATGCTTACGTCGTGGCTGTGGGTGATACCTGTGCGGTAGAACAGATCCTGCCAGTCGGTGTCTGTGTCGTCGCTCTCGTCGAGAGAGTTTGTATACAGGCCGGCATACTTACGCATCTCGGCATATTTCTTTCCGCTCATCATAGGATATTTGTGGAACACGGTCTTGAAACCGATGTATGCGTTGTAGCTTACCTTGGCAGGTGAGCCCTGCATACCCTTTACGGTTGTGATGAGGATAACACCGTTGGCACCGCGGCTACCATAGATGGCTGTTGCCGAAGCGTCCTTCAGAATATCCATCGACTTGATGTCGCCAGGGTTGATATCAGAGAGCTGACCCATGAACGGAATACCGTCGAGCACAATCAGCGGGTCGTTGCTGGCGTTGAGCGAGCGCTGACCGCGGATACGGATCTGCATTTCAGCACCAGGCTTTGAAGATGTCTGTGTCATGAGCACACCGGCAACACGTCCCTGCAGGGCCTGTGCGGCGTTGGTGGCTGCAATCTGGTTGAGCTCGTCGCCGCTTACGTTGGCAACAGAACCTGTTACGGCCTCACGTCTCTGTGTACCGTAACCGATAACCACAACCTCGTTGAGCGAGTGTTTCTCTTCTTCGAGTACGATGGTCAGTTTCGACTTGTTGTTGATTTTTACGTCCTGTGTGATATATCCGATGTATGACACTTCAAGAACGTCGTTTGGACCGGCAGAAATCTTGAAGTTACCGTCAATGTCGGCTACAACACCTGTTGACGTGCCCTTAATCTTGATGGTTGCTCCAACCAACGGACCTGTAGCATCGCTTACGTTACCTGTTACAGTAATTTTCTGTTGTACGGCCATGGCTGTGTTAGCCCCGGCATTCTCTGGAGGTGTTGCAAGTGATACCGCAAAAGCATTGGAAGCTGTGCAGGCTATTCCGAGTGCCAGCACGATTCCTCTTAGATTTTGTCTAGATTTAAAGTAATCCATAGTCTTTTGAGTTATCAAAGTTAAACATTAATTTAAAGTATTATTTTTTTTAAGTTTTCAGAATTATGTTTCTTCTACATTATTATATATTGGTTTTCTTTTCCTTCTCTTTATGGCCGGCTGTATGCCTTGTGCCATGACATTTGTGTCTCATTAATATTTGTTTCAAGTATTTTTGCTTTGTTTTTTATGGTATTTTTGTTACGTGGTGATGTAAGTTTTTTTATAGTATTTTTTATAAAGTTTTCTACGTTGCAAAAATATAAATTAATATTTATAAATGTATTTCTTAATGTTTCATCAACGTTTCTTAATGTTTTATCAACGTTTCTTAATGTTTCATCCGCGTTTTTTACGTCTCATATAAGTAAAAAGAGCCTATATTTAGACGTTTTTCATGGTTTATGGCACGTTTCTTCTGTTAAAATGGTCTGAATATTTCTATTTTATGGTTTTTGTATCAAAAATCATAGTACAAAGGTTTTTGATGCATGCAAGGTTTTTCGGTGTGTATGTTTTGATGTTTCAGCCTGATTTTCGTGCGAATTAAGTTTTTAGTGAAAAAATATTTAATGAGTTTTTATCCTTAGTTTTATATTTTGTTCTAGGCTTGTCATGTTTTTTCTGAAATTGTAACATATTTTTTTTAAATATTTGAGCGCTCTATTTCTGATTTTTGCCATTGCCGTTTTCTCAACGGCATACTTCTTTCATGTTTTTGCGGCATGCTTTTGCTGTCGGAATGTTTTTAGTGAAAACAGATTTTTATTTACATCAGTTGGGTTATGGGCATACGGTATATCGGTCAGTCTTTGCCGGTTTGCCTTGTACATGTTTTCATGTTGTATTTATCACCAATAGATGATGCTGCTGCGTATGTTTTAATCTTAAAGTAGACTTAATTTTTCTGCCGTCATATTATTTTTCTGTTGCTGTATTGCCGCCTGCTTTTTTGACAAGTCAGTTAATTTTATGAGAAGGAAAATGGTAGTCAGCTCAGTATAAGACAATCTTTTGATGAATCCTGACGGCAGATAGAAGCGTTGTCATGCATTTTATATTTAATGCCTTTCGGCTGTGGCTTATTAAGGGCGTGTATGCTTATTCTTGTTTTGCTGTTTGCAGTATTGTCTGGCTGCATATATTTTGGTCTTGAAAATAATGTCTGACATACAGACACACTGTAAGGATTTTTCGTAAAATCCGAACGGTTAACGCTTCCAGAATGGCGGTGCTCATCATGAAACCGGATTTTTGACCATAGATGGCGCAAAATTTAGCGTTTTGTGTAAGTGGTTGATATTATGTGTCTTAGTTCTATTTTGGCTTTGCTGTGTATGTGTTAAATAATATTACTATGCCGTTTACGGGTCAAAAGTGGCATGTTTTCTACTTGAAAGTGATGCTTTTTTGCTTCAAAACCGGTGCTTTTAGCATGGCAAAACCATTGTTTTTGCATGTTTAATGTGTGCATATTGTGAACAATGGTTAATAGAATGGTGGATTCTATTGTTTCTGTTTAACTTATATTATATGTTGGCTTTCTGTAATGAAAAAATTTAATGTCCTGATTTTTTACCGCCTTCAGCGCCTGTTTTTATTCTTGTCCTGACGTCATGATCTATCCATGTTTTGCCTTGTGTTGCTTTGATTGTTGCAGGCTTTTTACCCGCGAATCATGATGAACGGCCGGGTGATGGCGGGCATTGTTAAGAATGGCAGGTGGCGTGATGCTGTCGTAAGGCAAAAAGACTATGCCGTGTCATGATGTGGCGACGTGGCAGGCAGAATGAAGACAGGTGGCAGATAGGGCGTAGTGCGCCTGATGCGAGCCTGATTTAGCCCTTTCTCTTGTCTATGGCAAATGATCATACGGGCATGATGCCGGCTTGCAGAAAGCCTAAGGCGGTATATCTTTGCACGGTTGGCGGCTGTGTATATAAAAATAATAAGGTGCACGGCCGATAGCCTATGCACCTTATTGATAAGATAAATCGCTGTATCAGAATTATTATTTTCCGTTCATCCACATGTCTCCTGTGAAGTCCTCGCTTATGTCCTTGCCTGCTATACCGTCGCATACACCCTTGTAGGCTGTCTTGCGGGCATAGTTCTTGTCAAAGATGTTTGGTGCGTCGTCAGGATACCAGTAAGTGTGCTCGTCGGCAGCATCAGAGAGAGTCCACAGTGTTATTCCGCCCTGCTGTGCCTCAGGTATGTTTGCCTTGTATGATTCTATAATCATCTGATATACGTCCGACTGTGTCTGCAGGTCGTCGGCTGTAGGCGATGTCGTGCCGATTCTTACGTCGAGCTCGCTTATCCTTATCAGTTTGCCTGTAGCTGCAAGCGTCTGGAACATTGCGTCAATCTGCTCCTTGGTTATCGACTTGCCGTCTACGTGCATCTGTGTGCCGATACCGTCAACCTTTACGCTTCCGTTCTCGTCGATGTATTTTACGAAGTTGATGAGCTCTGCCAGTTTTGCCGGACTTGTCTCCAGGTTGTAGTCGTTTACATAGAGTTTGGCGTTTGGAGCGTATTTGCGTGCAAGTTCGAATGCCTTTGTAGCATATTCCTTGCCGATGTAGTAGCCCCAGTAGAAGTGGCCTGACTCCCAGTTGAGGTTGAAGCCGCTTTCAGGATCTTCAACAGGCTCGCTGTCGCCTTCGCTGAAGTTGCCCTCTATGCCGCGCCATTTAGGTGTGCCGTCGGTTATAGGCTCGTTTATCACGTCCCATCCGCTTATTCTGTTGCCCAGATGTTCTGCCATGCCCTTAATCCAGCTCTCCATAGCTCCGAGCAGGGCTGCCTTCTTCTCTTCAGGTGTCTTGAACTTGTAGGTTACAGACGAAGCCTTTGCAGGGCCGCGCTTAGCTGATGCCGATCCGCCTATTTCCTCGCCGAATTCAACGTCGTCGATGTAGTAGGTTCCTGCCACCTTGCCGAAGTTGATGAGCACTCGGTTCAGGTTGTCCTTTGTGCAGGTATAGTCATACTCACATGTTGTCCATTCTGTGCCTACGCTGAATGAGTGGTATCCCTCGCCAGAGTAGTCGCTGCTGTTCTGTGTGGCAAACTGCAGTGTGCCGGCAGGTGTGCTGGCCTTAGCCTTAAATCTTATGATGTATTTCTTTCCTGCTACGAGCGGGTCGGTCAGGTCGTAAGCCAGCTGTGCCGAATAGTCGTCGGCATCGCTTGGGTTAACCATTACGAGTCCGTAGCTTCCGTCATATCCTGCACCTTCCTGCACCTCTGTTGTAGAGCTGTTGCCCCAGCTGCTCCAGTGGTCTTTTGTGCCGCTCTCGAAGTCGCCGTTCTGAATGACGTTGGCGATGTCGCTTCCCGGAGTAACCTCCACCGTAGGTGCGATGAGCGATTTCAGATATGTCTGGTTCTGCTGAGTGTGCCATATAAAGTTGTGGCCGTATATGTCAATGTCAGAAGGCACCTTTGCCAGGAATGCGTCTATCGTGGTGAACTTCAGGCTACCGTCGTTCTGAACAACTGAGCCGTGCTTCATGGCGTTGCCTGTAACAAACTGCTGGAAGTTGTCGTTACATCTGTTCACATAGGCTGTGTCGTCAGAGATATATTTGTCTGCTCCGAGTCCCAGGCCGAGCTTTACGTTAGGCATATACTGTGCCATGTAGGCCTTGATGTTGTCGTAGTTGGCAATCTTCTCCTGGAGTGAGAGTGGAATCTCGTCTGATACAACCGGATAATGTCCGTCCGGCGTGTGCCAGTCCATCTTCTCGTCGTAGCATCCTGTGAGGAGTAACGGGGCTGCCAGCACCGGTATGATTATTTTATTCAGTTTCATGATATTACTTTTTTGTTGTTTTGTTTTTTTTTATTCTGCTCCGGTGTTTTTGTTCGCACCGGAGCAGGCGGTGTATTGTTTATTCTTCTTCGTCGGGGAAGTCTGATATTACTTCGCTCTTGCAGGGCACTACACGCCAGTTGTCGATGTAGATGTGCTGCTTGAAGATTGTGGCTGTTACGCTAAGACCGTCGAACACGAAGTCGGTGTTGACAAAGCCCATTCCGAAGTTGCGGTATGTGGCTGCGTTGCGGTCTTCAACAACTTCTCTGAATGTGGGCGACTTGCCTTCTTCAATCTCGCTTGCATATTTCTTGAACTCGCTGAACGGTATTGTAACAGTCTGCCATCCGGCTGTCTTGAACGGAATGGCCTTGCCGTCCTGTATCCAAGGGCAGTAGAAAGCTGTCTGCTTGCCGTCAGCATCATCGTCAGAACCTATACCGCCGAAGTTGAAGTTGTTCATGAGGCAGAGCTGTATGTGGCCTGTGCCTACCCATGCTTCAGGAACGTAGATGTCAAACTGGAAGGCTACGTCGGTGAGCAGTGTTGTGTCGGGTATTACAGAGTACATGCGGCTCCAGTCGTCCATCGGGTCGTCGTTGCCGGCTGTCCAGCATTCTGTTGCGCGGCTTTTGCCGGCTGCGATGCCGTTGCTCAGCAGGCGTGAGGGCACAAAGTCGATCACCTTGCCGCGGCCGCTGTTGAGCGGGTCGTCAACCACGTCTTCGCTTCCGAGCATGCTGCCTGTCTCGCTCCAGCTCCAGAAGCCCTGGCTGCCTTCGCCGTCGAAGTTGAGCACCATACACTTGTCGTTGTTGAAGTATTCTGCCGACTTGGCTGTTCCGTTGGCACACTCTATTGTTATGGCGCCGTATCCCTGAATGCTGTGAGGCATTACGAACGAGAACCATTCGCCGTCTTCATCTTCAGGAGCATTGGTTATTGAGTTTCCTGTTATCTCTGTTCCGTCGGGCAGTGTAACCTTTGAAGTCTCCTGAAGGTTGGCTCCGTACACTGTAACCGTCTCGCCCGGCATAGGCAGCGTGTTGTCGATGCTGGTTATCGAGGGAGATGCGGCACGTATTGTGAAGGTGTAGACATATTCAGTGCCTCTCTTCACGAAGCGTATCGTGTTGCGCACGCTGTCTGGAGCGTCTGATACGGGAGTGTCTGTGTCGATACTCAGTATCAGGTTGTTGTCTGTAACGTAGGCATTGTTGAAGTAAGTGTCAAAGCCGTTGATGTATACCTTCTGCATGCCTCTGAATCCAGAACCTGATATGCGTATGGTTTGGCCAAGGCGGGCAAATTCTACGGGGCGGTCTTTTACCGTGGCTTCGGCATCTTCAAGATATACTTGCAGCACGCTTATAGGTGCGCTGTCTATCGCATCGTCGTCATCGTTGCATGATACCAGTCCGGCAGTAACGAATGCGAGGCATAAAAGCCATATATTTTTAAACATTTTCATAATGAAATTCCGTTTTTATTTTGTTTTGCTGATAATTTTAGTTGAACAGGCTTTCTTCTGAAACCTCACGCTCTCCGAACTCATAAGGAACGGTCTGTATGTTGCCGTTGGCGTCGCTCTTGAGATACGGGTTGCGGTTCTGGTCGGTGTCAGAGTAGGGCAGCAGCAGGTTCTTCTCTGTTGCTGTTGCAACACCCTTGCCCGGAGCTACATAGTCTTCGCTGAGCTTGTATTCATGAGTAGAACTGTCGTAATAAGATGCGTTGCGGTTCTGGTTGTTCACGTAGTTTACAACCTCCTGCTGCTTGTAGTATGCACGTCTTACGAGGTCGTACCAGTACTGTCCTTCAAAGGCCAGCTCCATGCGGCGCTCGTGGCGCAGGTCTTCATATGTGAGTGAAGTCTTGGCGTTGAGTCCGGCACGCTTGCGCACTTCGTTGAAGTAATAGAGCGCTGTTGCGTCTGTTGTAGATGCGTTGTTGCCCAGAATAGCTTCGGCAAGGTTGAGGTATACCTCAGCCAGGCGCAGCATGTGGGTGTTGATGCCTGAGCTCTGCTTGTAGCTTACGCCGTTGTCGTCGTGTGTGCCTACAACATACTTCTTGATGTTTGCACCCTGAGAACCGGCATTCTCTGTTACTCCGTAGGTGTAGCCGCCGCCCTTTGTGTACATGTCGGGATAATATTCGCCGTACCATGCAACGCTCTCATGCTTGCGCAGGTCGTTGTTCTCATATTCGGTAAAGAGGTCGTAAGAAGCGTATGTGGCACCTCCCCAGTTGGTTCCGTCTGTAACCATTGTTGACCATCCGAAGTAAGCGGTGATTGTCTGGTTGCATCCCCATCCGATAGCGTCGGTTGAGCCTTGATTCCACTGCAGCTGGAACATGTCTTCCTGGCAATTGTTGTTCTCAATCTTGAACAAGTCGCCGTAGTTTGTCATCAGCTTGAAGTCAGACTCGTTGATAACCTTCATTGCGGCCTTGCGCGCAAGTTCAAGATAATAGGTGTTGCGTGTTCCGCGGTTGAAGTCGGTAGCCACGTTGTTGCCGTCATACTGTCCTTCTGTGGTCAGACCGGCCATTGACAGATATACTCTTGACAGCATGCCGTATGCGCTGTATTTGTTGATACGTCCGCTCTCAGGAGATGTTGCGGGCAGGTAGGCAGCTGCATATTCGAGGTCGCGTATTGCAAACTCCATAACGTCAGCTCTCGGATTTGCCGGTACAACATAGTTGTTTACGAGGTCGCTTGTCCTGGTGTATATTATGGCATTTCCCCAAAGAGATGCGATATACCAGTAGGCCACGCCTCTCATGAATCTTGCCTCAGCCACGCCTCTTGTCTTGGCTTCCTCGCTTACAGCAGAGGTAGAGTAGGTGAGGATGTTGTTTATTGTGTTGTTTGACTGTGCAACTACAGAGTAAAGAGAGCCCCATGCGTCAGACAATCCCGGGCTTAACGATGTCTCGTTGAAGTTGGTGTACGGGTAGATATAGTCTGAATACTGAGCCGTAAGGTTGTTGGCACGTCCGTCGCCCATGCCGTAGTAGGCCTTGTCGTTGAAGCTCTGCCATACATAGTTGTAAAGCGGATACATGGCCTTGTCGATAGCTTCGTCGCTGTCGAAGAATGTTTCCTGGTTAGGGCTCGTCGTATTTTTCTGGTCAAGGAAGTCGTCGCTGCATGATGTCAGTGCTATTCCGGCTGTCAGGAGCGAGCCTACTAAGAATATTTTTGTTTTCATTTTCTTTCTTGTTAAAATTGTTACTTTCTTTCGCAAATACATTTGTGATTATCAGAATGAGATGTTCAGACCGAAGGTGTAGATGCGCGGTGAAGGATAGCGGCCGTAGTCGAGGCCGGTCAGAAGTGCATCGCCGTACATTGATCCTACTTCAGGGTCGTAGCCGCTGTAGTTGGTCCATGTGTAAACATTCTGCAGGTTCATGTATACCTTGACATTTTCGAGCTTGAGCTTTCTTACGAATGACTTCGGAAGCGTGTAGCCCAGCGAAATGTTCTGCAGACGAATGTAAGAGCCGTCCTCAACATAGAGGTCGCTTACACGGTTGTTGGCATTTGTTGTAGATGCGCTCAGACGCGGCAGGCGTGAGCTCGGGTTGGTGACGTAGAGGTTGCGGAAGTCGTCGTCGGGCAGGTTGGGGTCGATGACGCCAATCTGTGCGTAGTCGGCTGCGCTCTTCAGCAGGTTGCTGTTTACTCTTACGTCCTCGATGTCGCGGCGTGTATAGTTCAGAATGTCGTTGCCGTAGCTGCCGCTGAAGAATATGGTGAGGTCGAAGCCTTTGTAAGAGAATGTGTTGCCGATACCGTAAGTGAAGTCAGGCTGCGGGTCGCCGATGAACGTACAGTCGCTGTTGTTTATCACGCCGTCGCCGTTGATGTCTTCAAATATATAGTCGCCAATCCATGTCTTGTCTTCTCCGATAGAGCTTCCTTCGGGCAGTGCCACCGGCTTGACGTTGCCGTCCTTGTCTTTATAGTAGAAGTCTTCTGCCTTCTCGAAGCGTCCGATAACCTTGTAGCCCCAGAACTGTCCTACAGGCTTGCCTTCAACAGTTCTTGTAACAGTGTTGTTCTCGCTTCCAGTCATGAAGGTTTTGTCGATGGTTGCACTTTCTGTGTCGAGCTTGAGCACCTTGTTGCGGTTGAGTGAGAACACGAAGTTGCTGCGCCACTGGAATCCGCCTTTGTCAATGTTTACAGTGTTCAATGTCATTTCGATACCGGTGTTGCGCAGAGAACCTACGTTCTTCCATGGGTTAGAAGCTGCGCCCTGTCCGTATGATCCGAGGTACTCAGGCAGAGGAATCTGCAGCAGCAGGTCCTTGGTCTTCTTATAGTACCAGTCGAAGATAAACTCGATGCGGTTGTCAAAGAGGTTGAGGTCGAGTCCTACGTTGTATGATGTTGTAGTTTCCCATTTCAGGTCTGGGTTAGCTGTGTTGGCTGTAAGCACACCAGTTCCCCATGGCGTGGTCTTTGAAGACAGCAGAGCCATGTAAGCCCAGTCTGATACGTTCTGGTTACCTGTAGAACCCCAGCCGAGGCGGAGTTTGAGGTTGTTGATAACGTCGCTTGTGCCGGCCATGAACTTCTCGTTAGAAACTCGCCATGCAAGTGCTGCTGAAGGGAACCATCCCCAGCGGTTGTTCTTAGCGAAGTGAGAACTACCGTCGCGACGCAGTGTCGCTGTGATGAGGTAGCGGTCGTCGTATGAATAGAATGCACGTCCGAAGTAAGAGAACAGAGAGTTGTCGTTCTGTGTACCTGTACCTGTTGAGGCTGTTATGTCGCCTGCCGACGGGTCGTGGGCGCTGTTTGTCAGGAAGCCTGTAGCCGTGCTCACCTGTGTCTCCCAGTGAGAGTTGCTCATTTCCTGACCGAGCATAACGTTGATGCTGTGAACCTTGTTGAAGGTGTTCTGATAGGTAAGGATGTTTCTCCATGACCAGTATTTGGTGTCAGTCTTTGTCCATTTACCGGTACGTGTAGAGTTTGTCAGGGCACCGAACTCATAGTCGGGCTCATAATAATAGAACTTGTTGAGATTATAGTCTGTTGAAAGCTCTGTCTTGAAGGTGAGACCCTTCATCAGGGTTGCCTCGAGGCTTCCGTTTATACGGAAATTCATCTTCTTGTTGTAGTTCTCTCTGATAGATGCTATGGCCACGGCATTTACAGGCATGTAAACGTCGTCCGGACCGTCGAAGCTTCCGTCAGGGCTGGTAACTGCTACTGAAGGCTGCTGGAGCAGGGCGTTCATGATGACGTTGTTGTCGGCACCTACTTCCTGCTTTGAGTCAGTCAGTGAGAAACTCAGGCTGGCCTTGAGCCATTTCTTCACCTGTGCGTCAGTGTTACCGCGCAGAGTAAGACGCTTGAAGCCTGAACCTATGGCTATACCGTCCTGGTTCATGTATCCTCCGCTTATTGCGTATGTCGCGTTCTGTGTTCCGCCCGTAACAGATATGTTGTGGCTTGTCATCAGAGCGTTGCGGAACAGGGCGTCCTGCCAGTCGGTTCCTTCGCCAAGAGCGTCGGGATTTACGAATGCGTCGTTATATTCAACGATGCCCTCTTCGGCGCGTGCGTTGTGGTGTATGGCATACTCACGCAGGTTCATCATGTCGAGCTTCTTTGCCATTTCCTGCCAGCCGATGTAGCCGTCGTAGGTTATAGTGGCTTCGCCAGACTTACCTCTCTTTGTGGTAATCATGATGACACCGTTAGACGCTCTTGCACCATAGATGGCTGTTGCAGAGGCATCCTTGAGCACGTCCATTGACACGATGTCGCTCGGGTTGATGCTGGCAAGCGGGTTGTTACTTGACAAGGGGTCGTTGCTGTCTGCTCCCTGTGCGTCAACCACAACACCGTCGATGACGAATATAGGCTGGTTGGTCGCATTAAGAGAGTTGACACCACGTATGCGGATACTTGTGTTGGCACCAGGAGTACCTGAGTTTGCCTGAATCTGCACACCTGCAGCACGTCCCTGCAGCACCTGGTCGATACTTGTAGACACGGTCTGCTCTATGGCCTTGTCGTTGATTGACACCATTGAACCTGTTACGTCTGATCTCTTCATCGTTCCGTAACCGATGGCCACAACCTCGTCAAGCATCTTTGAGTCTGGTTCGAGCTTTACGTTTACTTCTTTCTGATTTGTAACCTTTACCTCCTTGTCGGCATATCCGAGGTAGGTGAACGTTACGACTGATCCGGGACTTACCTTTAATGTGTATTTTCCGTCAAGGTCAGTTATTGCACCTGTGGTCGACCCCTTAACCTTTACTGTTGCTCCGATGATAGGGCCGTCGTCATCGGTAACAAGACCCGTGATGGTTACTGTGTTCTGTGCAAATGCCCAAATAGGGAAAATGCTCATCAGAATCAGTAAGCCCAGAGTCTTACATGCTTCTTTTGCGCGTTTCATGATTAATTGTTTAAAATTGTTTGAATTTGGTAAAGTTTTCAACGCCACAAAAGTATGAATTTATGTTTAAAAGTGTATTAATTAATGTTTCAGCAACGTTTCTTAATGTTGCAGACGTGGTGATTTGTATCGTTTTAGCGGCTTTTTACTCTCTTTTTTGTGTTTTCTTGTTAATAATATGATTTTTTATCTATTTTTCATGTAGGCTGGTCATATTTTATAGTTATGTGATTTTGACCGTTGTTTACGCATGCTGATTGTTTCTATATGTTAAAATATTTTTTGCGGCAGCCATGCTTTTTGTCCGTTTTCCGGTTATTGTGTGTTCTGTCTATGCTGTGCTTTGTAACATGAAATATGTCGGGATGCGCGTTTTTCTGTTGCCTTTTTTGAGTAAAACCGCATGCCTCTTATGCTTTTACGCCTGCCGTTGTCAGGCTCATGTCCATGCCTGCGTGGTTGTGTTTTTACGTTTTGCTCATGCTTATTCCTGCATGCAATAATGACCACTCTTTATTTTGAATGACAAAACTCTATGGTTTTTGCATAAAAAAGCGGTCACTTTTGCATCAAAAGTGACCCGTTTACGACCCGTAAACCGGCCACTAACGGTTCGAAACATAACAATTGCTGTTTGGTTAATAATTTTCTTGCAGAATGACGCTGGATATTTAAAATGTAACAGAAACAGGCGTAAATGGTTATAATTTTACGCCTGCTTTTTGGCGTTGCCCGAAAAAGTATTTTATCCGCCTGTGCAGTGATTACGCAACAGCATTGAATTGCTGCATCAGTCAGGTTAGAGTTGAAAGTAAGGGGTATAATATAATAAGGTGTACGGGGCAATCGTCTGACGGGGCATGACCGATAGGGCATAAAAAAATACTCTATATTCGCCCTTCAGGATGTCCTTATGGCGTATATAGAGTATTTTTCTGTCGGCCGCTTGCAGGCCTTATTTTTATTGTGAAGCCTTAACCATCTTTGTCTGACGGCAGACTCTGCAGCCTTTTTTTTATTTGCTTGGCTGTTCCCCTTGTCAATACTTATACAGCTTGACGTGCAGAATCTTATATTCGCCTACAGATATGCGGGCGTGGCGTCCCTGATGGCTTTGGTCTCCGTTTTCTCTTCTCAGATATTTCAGCGTTCCGTCTTTGTTTATTGCCACCTCATCCACGTAGCCTATGCCTGCACGCATTCCTTTAAATTTAGGCTGCGTTCCGTTCTGCGTGCCCGTGTTTTGGCCATTCTGGGCAAATCCATCTTCGCCAAGTATCTTTTTTTCTTCTTGTTCCTTCTCGCTGTTTGTCGTAAATTCTACAACGATGCCGTTGCCGGCTATGATGTAGTCCATGTCTGCCAGCTTTATTATAATGCCTCCGCCTTCGGGCCATTCAGAGCCGTCGGTGGCGCGAGGATCCCATGGCAGTGTGAAGTTGTGGCGGCATGTCAGCGTGATGTCTCCGTCTACGATGACGCGTTCGCGGTCGTTGCCGTCAAAGAGCAGTCCGTGTGTCAGGCCCTTGCCCTGATATTTTAGCAGCAGCGGCGACAGCTCTTCCAGCATGGCGTAGCTCTCCTTTATGCTCTTGTGGTCGTCGGCAGAGCCATGGTCTATGTCGAACGGTGAGAAGCCTATGGCGTCGTGCTCGCCAAAGGCGTACAGCGCACGCACACCACTGTTGCGGCAGAAGCGCGACTCGGGTATGAACAGCGGATTTTCGGGCTGCTTGTACTGGTCGGCCCAGCTCTTGAAGCCTGTGTCGTAGATGTCAGGAGCAAGGATGTCTATGCTGGGTGCGGCGCAGTGCCACAGGTCTACAAGGTGTGCAAGCGGCCCAGCCGACGGATATTCGCCCGGCTTGCGTCCGCGGCTGTTGAGCGCAGCGTTTACATAGAGGGGCATGTCGCAGATGCGGCGGGCCTCGAGAGCCAGCTGTTCAACATATTTTGCATGATAGTAGGCCATGAACACTTCGTCGGCATATATGTCCGTGCCAAACACCTGTGCCCATGTGGCGCCCTTCTTCAGCCTGTTGTTTATAGCGCTGTGGCTGTCTTTTGTCCATTTCTCTGAGCCTGTGAGCATTTTCAGCAGGTGAGGGTGCAGCTTTTTCCCGTTGCTCCTTATATATTTTATAAGGTCTTCGGGTACGGCAGAGCTGAAAGCCTTTTGGCCCTTGTCCGAGTAGTCGCGTGCGTCCTCGAGCATGCCGATTTCGTTTTCAATCTGCATCATTATCACCGTGTTTCGGTTGCTGTCGGCCTCAGATATGAATTTCATCAATTTGCTGAAGGCGTTTTTGTCTGCCTGCAGTATGTTGTCTGAGAATGCGCTGGCAATTTCAAGAGGCTTTCCGCGGCGTGTCATTGCGCGCGGATATTTCCTGGTGTTTTCCTTGAACCATAGCGGTGCATAGCAGCTCATGGAGTTTTTCCATGCTCCAAACCAAAGGAATATTACTTTCAGGTCGTTTTTGCGTGCCTGTTCTATGACTGTCTTCGGCAGCGAGAAGTCAAACTTGCCTTCCTCCGGTTCGATGAGGTCCCATTGTGCCGGCACAAGCACCGTGTTGAGTCCGCGTTCCTTGCATGTGCGCATCACGCTTATTATGTCTGCCTCGCATGTAGCGGCCGAGTTGCTCAGCTCTCCGCACAGCAGGAGCATGGGCTTTCCGCCTACTGTTATTTGTGTGGCAGTGCCCTGTTTCTGCAGCTTTGCCTGTGCATGGGCTTCGCTGCCGCAGAACATGGCCATCATGGCCGACAGGGCTGCGGTGCCTGCCAGATAAGTTATTTTGTTCATCGTATGTGCTTGCTATTTTGTTATTTCCTGTTTTGAGAATGTCTGAAAATATTTAAGGCACGTGTCGCGCCATTCTTCGGCGTTCTCTACCTGTTCGGTCATTCTTTGGCTTACTTCCATAAAGCGCTGTCTGTCTACATACGGCTCCATCTTGCTCCAAGTCTCGGCAAATCTCTTTGCCTCGGCCACACCGCGGTTGTAGTGGGCGCAGAGGCTATGCCATAGCGTCGTGCCGTCTTTCATCTTGTGATTCCAGCTTACGTGGTGGAACCACAGCAGATATTCCTCGGGACAGGTATTGATGTCGTTGTATATGCTGTCGAACGGATGGCGATACTGGCTTACGGCCTTTGTGCCGTTCATTGTGCGGTCGAAGCCGATGCCTGTGCTGTCGGCCTTATGATAGTATACGGGGCACCATTCTATCGGATATTTTGGATAGAAGCCCTGTGGCTCAGGACCATAGTGGTGGTCGGCCTTGAATATGTGGTGCAGTCCGAGCGGCATCATATAGTCTACACAGGCTTCGCGGCTGCTCATCATAACTTCCTTCATCGGGTTGATGAAAGCTGTGTCGTGTGTGAAAGTCTGTTTGAGCCATTCGTCTGCAATCTGTTCTGACGACAGGGTAGGGTCCCATGCCAGTCGGCCAAAGGCATACCAGTTGGCCTGTGAGAAATGGTGGCCGCACCAGTTGGCGTCATCGCCCGTGTTGGCCACTCCTGCAATGCCGATAAGCCGTTTGGGGCTTACAAAGCTGAAAAACTCTTTCCACATCGGTGCCAGGTACACAAGGTGGCGGCTCTGTCCGAGATATTCCTGCGTAATCTGCAGCTCTGCCATCATCGGTGTATGCTTAATCTGGTCGAACAGAGGAGCATAAGGCTCGCGCGGCTGGAAGTCGAGCGGACCGTTCTTTGTTTGCAGAATAACGTTGCTGATGAACTTTCCGTCGAGGTCTTTAAACTCTGTAACGGCCTGCATCACGCGGTCTTCGCCCTCATGATTGCCGTAAACGAAGCTGCGCCATATGACCAGTCCGCCGTGCGGGGCAAGAGCTTCTGCAAGCATGTTGGCTCCCTCGGCATGTGTGCGGTGATAGTCGCCGGGGCCGGGCTGTCCTTCTGAGTTAGCCTTTACGAGGAAACCGCCGAAGTCGGGTATCTCCTTATATATTTCGTTTACCTTGTTTTTCCACCATGTGCGCACGCCTTCGTTTAGCGGGTCGGCTGTCTTCAGTCCGCCCTCAGCCATTGGCGACGCAAAGTTCACCGAGAGATAAACCTTTATTCCGTAGTCGCGGAACATATCTGCCAGCACCTTTACCTTTTTTATATATAAGGTGTTGAGCATCTTGGGCGAAGCGTTCACGTTGTTTATCACCGAGCCGTTGATGCCTATCGACGCGTTTGCGCGGCAATAAGTTGTGAGGCGTTCTTTCAGGGCAAGGCTCATCGTGCCTTTGTCGCCGTTGATTTCGTCCCACTTCCATATACTCAGGCCCGCATATCCTCGCTCTACAGACCTGTCAAGATTGTCCCAATGGTTGAGTATGCGGTATTTTACGGCAGGATTTTCCTTTATGTTGATGTTGTCAACAGGCATACCGCTGTCCTGCAGGCGCAGCAGTTCGTAGGCTCCGTAGAGCAGTCCGCAGCTGTTTTTCGCCTTTATTGTTATGTGGCCGTTGCTCTTGTCGGTTGTTATCTCGAAGCCTTCTTCGCCGGTTGCCGTCTTGTCCTTTATCAGGCTTACCGGTTTTCCGTGCCAGTATGTGGCAAGTTCTCTTGTGGCTATTTTAGCCGTGTTCGACTTGTCTTTAGTCGTGATTTCACACAGGTCGCTGTTGCGCTGGCTTCTCAGCCAAAGGCGTGAGCCGTCTTCTGCATATGCAACGCATGTGATTGCCGCCATTAGCAGGGCGGTTAAAAATGTCTTTTTCATGATTCCTGTTTTTGCTCTGTATTTTCGTTATGCTCTTTTTTAGCGTATTCAGTAGGCGACATGCCGTAGCGTTTCCTGAACACGGTAGAGAAGTGGGTCTGGTTGTTGAAGCCTACGGCATAGGCCACCTGCGTGACGTTTATCTTCTGCTCTCTTAGCAGTCGTGCAGCCTGTTCAAGTCTCAGATTACGGATAAACTCGCCGGTTGATATTCCGGTTATTTCCTTCATCTTGCGGTGCAGCTGTGCGCGGCTTATGCCAACGTCTTCAGCAAGACTCTCAACGTTGAAGTCGGGGTCGGATATATGCTCGTTTATCGACTTCATGATGCGGTTCATCAGCTGGTCGTTGTTGCCCTTCACCTCTATCTGTTCAATCTTGTCCTTCTGTTCCTGTGCGCCCGAATATTTTCCGCGCAGTCTTCTTACGTTGCTGATAAGATTGTCTGTAAGTATGTGCAGCTCAGACATGTTGAACGGCTTTGCCAGAAAGGCGTCTGCGCCTTTCTTGAAGCTTTCGAGCCTGTCGGCAACGTCAGATTTTGAAGTTAGCAATATCACGGGGATGTCGTTTATGCGGCTGTTGGTCTTTATCTTCTTCAGCAGCGTTACTCCGTCCATCTCCGGCATCATGATGTCTGAGACAACGATGTCGTAATGTTCTTTCAGCAGGGCGTCAAGGGCTTCCACGCCGTTGGGGAACGTGTCTACCTTGTACCATTCGCTCATCTCATTCTTTATGTACTGCCTCATTTCCGCGTCGTCGTCCACCACCATCATCCTGCAGTTGGTGTATGTGGGCTTCTTAGACAGCATGCTGTTTGAGTTGTCGTCTTCAGGCGAAATTATCTCTTCGGGCTTCAGATGGCTGTTGCCTTTGGGTATGCTTATCGTTATCTGTGCGCCCTGCACGTTGTCTGTTCGGTTGGCTGCCTTAATCGTGCCTCCGTGCATTTCGGTTAGCGTGCGGCTCAGGTTGAGTCCTATGCCGGTGCCTTCAAGGCTGATGCCGCGGCTGTTTGGTTCCTGATAGAAACGCTCAAACAGCTTGTCGGTGTTCTTGTTCTTGAAACCCATGCCTGTGTCGAGCACGTCTATTGTTACATGCTGTTCGTCTTCTTTCAGACGTATGGTTATGCTTCCGCCGTCGGGCGTGAACTTGAAGGCGTTTGACAACAGGTTAGATATAATCTTGTCGAAGTTTATCTTGTCTATCCACGCATAGCATGAGCCTGCCTCATGTTCGAAGTTGAATATGATGTTGTGCTGGTCGGCATTATATCTGAACCTTGCGCAAACATCATTTATATATGTTGCCATTTCCGTCTTTTCGCAGTGCAGGTGCATCTGTTTCTTGTCAATCTTTCTGATGTCAAGAATTTGGTTGACAAGCAGCAGAAGCCGCTGTGCGTTGCGGTCGATGGTCTTTATGTCGTTCTGGCTTTCGGCATCGGTCAGTCTCGACTTCAGCTTGTTGAGAGGGCCGAGGATAAGTGTCAGCGGCGACCTGATGTCGTGGGTCGCATTGATGAGGAACCGCATCTTGGTCTCCTCTAATTCTTCGTTCTTGCGGCGCTTGTAGTTTCTTGCGTATAGGTAGATGCCTGTGGCTATTACCATTATGTATATAATCCATGCCAGCGTTGACGCATACCAGGGCGACAGCACTTTTATGATTACTTTCTTGGTGCTCTTAGATACAGCGCCGTTGGCTGTAGCCCTTACCTCAATCTCGTATTTTCCCGGTTTTAGTTTGTTGAATGATATTGCGTTTGTGCCTTCCGGTATGGAAATCCAGTTCTCATTGTCGTTAATCTTATATTGGAATGTAATTTCATCAGTATATTTGAAATTGAGCAATGAGAACTCTAAAGAAAATGTATTTTCATCATACGGCACAACAAATTTATCAGAAAAACAGCTCATCTCCTTGCCGTCGAGGATAAAGTTTGTCAGATAAATCTGCCCAAGCTCCATCTTTGTGTTCTTGATGTCTTTCGGGTAAAATACGGTTATGCCGTCGTCGATGCCGAATACAATTCTGTCATCGCTGAAATGGGCTGCGGCTCCACCGATGTATTCCTTCGTGGCAAGTCCGTTTCCGCGTATATGGCTGATAAATGTCTTTTGTTTATGGTTATACTGCCAAATGCCCATGGCCGTGCTCATCCATATGTCATTGTTATGGTCGAACACTATGCTGTATATAAAATTGTTCTGGAGCTGTTTTGGCGAGTTTGGAAATGTGTAAAGTGTATGTTTCTTCTTGTTGTAAACATATAATCCAGTATTTGTGCCAAGTAAAATTTTACCGTCTGCCGTTTCGTTGACAGACAGGCATTGTATATTCTTGAAACGTTTGTCTTTTATAACATTAAAGTTAAACGATTTAGTATCCATTACGGATATTCCATTTGTCGTTCCAATCCATAGAAGTCCATCTCTGTCAATATACAGCGTTTTTATCCAGTCGTTGCACAGCACACCTTTACCCTTGTCTTTATCTCTCATGCTGAATTGTATTGTCGAACAGTTTTGAGTGTTATAGACACAGAGACCTTTACTGTAGTTGCATATATAGAGGGTGCCTTTTCCGTCGTCTGTGATATAGTTTAGTCCCCATCCGTCGTATTTTGCTTTCTGATGATATTCTCCGGTATAAGGGTTATATGAGTAAAGTGTGGTTTCGCTGCATAGCCAATAGTTTCCTTGCTTGTCCTTGTATATGGTGTTTGCTCCTGCCGGCGATGTTGGATGAGATGTTATGTTGCCATTTTTATCAAATTTATAAACACCGGTTTTCTGTATTGTTACAAAGATGTCGCCATTGTGTCCGGGGGCGATGGACGATACGCTGCTTCCTAACAAGTAGTTGTGTTGTGAGAAAGTCCAGCTGTTAAAGGCATCTTTCTTTTGTGAAATCATGTAAATACCTTTCTTATAGCAGCTTATCCATATGTTTTTGTCTTTGTCTTCATACATGTTGTTTACATTTGCTGTAGACAAGTCAAATGTCGAATTTTTATCTTTATACGAAATAAGTTTACGGCTGTTTCGGGGTATTATCATCATACCTTTGCCTGATGTACCGATCAGGATATTTCCATTGCTGTCTAATATTGCTTTTCGGATAGAGACAGTCCTGTTAAGTTCACTCATATCGAAACCGGCATCATGTATGGTTCCGTCTTTATATCGATATTCAAGTATGCCATACATGCATACGATATAAAAACTTTTAGCGCCATTCTTTATAAAGCTAATAGCAGGACCATGGCTAAGTTTAAAATCTTTGAATTGTACAGGAACTTTTTCTTTGTTCAGAATAATTCTTGTTATTATTGGCAGATGACTGTTTTGCCATATGTTACCCATGTCATCTTCGAATATTCTGCTTTTATAGTCGTCATTATGACTTTTCCAAAAAGAATTATCCTTAATGATTTTATCTGTGCCTTTGGATATTTTATATAATCCGTATCCGGCAGTGGCAATGAAAATGTCGCCATTGCTCATTTCGAGAATTGTTTCTATTCTTGGTGTGTTGCCGTCTGGACAATGATATCTTTTAAAATCGTTGGTCTTGTAGTTGTATTTCATCAAGCCTTTCTCGCTTCCAATCCAAAATTGCCCTTTTTTATCAACTAAGAAAGATGTTATGTCATTGCTGATTATAGACGTACTGTCGTTGATGTCTGTGAGGTAATGTGTAAATCTGTAACCGTCGAATTTGTTAAGCCCATATTCTGTTCCTATCCATATAAATCCATATTTATCCTGAATTATACATGTTGTCTTGTTACTGGCTAGGCGTTCAGACGTATAAAGGTGTGAACCGCTGTCGGCTATTGCCAACAACGATACACACAAATATATAATAAAGTAAATAGCAAGTTTAAAGTTTTTCATATCCGTTTGTTGTATAACTACAAAAATAACGAAAAAATCTTAACCGCCAAATTGTTTTATGTTTTATTTGCCTTTATTATGATTACATCGTCCTGAACTTCTCAGATTCTTTCATGTGCAGATATGAATTTTTGTATCCGCCCATGTCTATAACGATTTTTTCAAACACGATGCCCGGATCGTTGGGCGTTATCTTTATTTCATGCATGTTGTCGCTTGTTTTTCCGAGCGGCAGTGTTATTACGCTCTCAACAACTCTGCGGGCAACAGTGGGGTAGTAGACCGTATAGATGTTCTCCGGACTTTCGTTCAGATCCTTGTTGAAGTTTATTGTTTTGGCTTCGCTGCCGTCAATACTAATGTTATAGGTCAGTCCGCCTTTATTGAGGAAGTCGAGAGTTGACTTCACTACGACATATACCTTAACATCGCCAGTGTATTTACCGTCTGTAACGAATTTGTATGTCAGTCCGGCGCCTTCAACCTCCTTGTTGTATGGTCTTAATGATATTCCGCTCAGAGTCCTGCCCATAAATGGGATTACAGTCCACTTGGCATCTTTGGCATCAGCCTTGCTGTAAAAATGTTCTGCCTCTATGGCTGCATAGCCGTTGCTTGCCTTGTGTATGAAGCCGCCTTCGGCGTTGTTTTCTGCTATTCTGAACACTTCGGGCAACATGTCTTTCTCAAAATCGTCGTTCCAGCTGGTGTATCCAATGTGCTTCTGGATCATCATGCCGTTCCATTTTCCGCCGGCAATCTCATGATTATATTGCGCGCACAATACAGAGTCGCGTCTGAAGGCTTCTTCCACTTTGTCGGCCCATATATTTGCATCAGGGTCGTTGTTCTTGTATAGCTTGTGGTTCATGGCCTGTGCGTAATACATCTGGTAAAGGTTGCCCATAGCCTGTATGGGGAACAGGATTATCTCGCGGTATGTGTCCTTATATTCATCTTTCAGCGTGATAAATTGTCGCAGTGCTTCTGCTTCCAGTTTCATATAGTCGTTGACAACCTTTTCCCATTCGCCGGTTTCAAGGTTATATGTGTTGCGGTCAAGCATTTCTGCCGTGATTCTTCCGTTGTACTTGCAGCAGAGGTTAAGCAGGCGTGCGGCTTCTTCTGCCTGTTCGTCGCCAAACTGCTGTTTACAGAAGTCGAGGGTGTGGTCGGTTATGTTGGTTTCGTTATATCTCTTTGGATTCCATGCCATGTCGAGGAACAGGCTGATAGGATATTCCATCGGTTTTAAGTCGCCAACGTTTAATATCCAGATGCGGTCTATGCCGTATTCAGAAGCCAGCGAGAGCTGTTCCCACATATTCTGTGTGGGTGTTACGTTTATCCATTTTGAATTTCTCGGTGCGCCAACGTAATCAACGTGGTAATACAGACCCCAGCCTCCGGCACGTTTTGCTTCTTTTGCGTTTGGCACGCGTCTTACGTTGCCCCAGTTGTCGTCACACAGCAGTATGGTAACGTCGTCCGGCACCTTCATGCCTTTGTCGTAATAGTCCATAACCTCTTTATACAATGCCCACATCTGTGGGGTCTTGTCTGCCCGCTGCTTCGTAACGTCACTGATTATCTGTCTTTGATTGCGTATTATCTTTTCGAGCAGTGCTACGTCAGACTCCTCGCTCATTGCCTCGTCACCGTCGCCTCTCATGCCGATGGTTACAATGTCTTCTGTACCCTGTCGTCTTTCAATTCCTTCCTTAAAGAATTTGTCAAGTACTTCCTGATTTGTGTTATAGTTCCACTTTCCGTATTTGTCACGGTTACGTGCCCATTCCTGATGGTTGCGTGCCATGGGCTCATGGTGCGATGTGCCTACAATCACTCCCATCTCGTCTGCAGTCTTGCTGTTAAGCTCATCGTCAGCGTAGAAGGCCCATCCCCACATGGCCGGCCATAGCAGGTTACCTTTCAGACGGAGTATAAGTTCGAACACTTTTGCATAAAACTCGTGGTTGCCGTATTCTGTGCCAAAGGTGTTCTTCACCCATGTTGTGAGGCATGGAGCTTCATCGTTGAGAAAAATTCCACGGTATCTTACGGCCGGTTCACCGTCCGTATAGACACCTTTTTTTATATATATATGTTTGTGCTGTTCGATAGGAGTGTCTGCCCAATAGTACCATGGCGAGACGCCAATCTGTTTTGACAGTTCATAAATTCCGTATATCGTACCTCTTCTGTCGCTGCCGGCAATCACCAGCTGGCCGTTGTCGATGGTGATGACATACATCTCTCTCTTTCCCTTCAGCTGCTTCATGTCGTTCTTGCGCTGTTTCATTATTTTGTCTATGGCAGCAGAGTGGCCTATTGTGCCTACAATAATTTTTGCGTTGTTGCTGTTTGTGCTGATCTTTACGTCTGCTCCACAAACTTTGTTGATGTCAGTTGACATGTTGCGTACAGCCGTCATCACACCCTTACAGTCGTTTTGGTCAACAAATATAGTCACTTCATTGTTCTGGTTCAGCAGCATGTCGCCTGCCGAAAAACTGATAAAGCTATTTGCACTAAAAGCTTTTAATGATGCAAAAAAGATAAAGAATACAAATGCTGTAACTACTTTATTTTTCATATTACTAAGGTTTTTTATGCAAAAATACTTACGTAAATATAAAAAACCTAATTTATTTGTTGTAAATAGTTGCCGATGATACGAATTGAAACGCAATGGTAACGAAAATAATCCCCATTTAGAAAACAATGGAGTATTTTTGCAATTGATAAATAATTTTGATTTTGTATAAGCCTGACTGATGTCTGCTTTTTCATCAAGGCTGTGACACCGACGGCTTGTTTCTTTAATATTTAATAACATGAAAAAGTTTTTTATTGTTGCTCTGTTGAGCATTGCAATGAGTGCCAATGCCGGTAATGATGTTAAGGATAACCGGTGGACCGGCACATGGGCAGCGGCACCTCAGCTTGCTGCCGGAAAGGATATGCCTGCCGAGACCGACTTGTCGGGCATGTCGTTGCGTCAGATTGTGCGTGTTTCGGTTGGTGGAGATGTCTTGAGGCTTCAACTTTCAAACGAATACAGCAAGACGCCTGTTGAAATCAAGTCGGTTTACATCGCAGATGCAGAAGATTCGTGTGTTATCGACAAGAGTTCGGCAAAGTATCTTACTTTTGGCAAGAAACGCAATGTTACCATTGAAGCCGGCAAGGCTGTAATGTCTGATGCCGTTAAGTTTGACCTTAAACCGCTGCAGCGCCTCGCCATAACAATAAATTATGGCAGCACGCCTTCAGAAGCCACATCACATCTCGGTTCGCGTACAACGTCATATATTATTAAAGGTGTGTCAAAGCCCGGCAGCGATTTCTCAAAAGGAATAAAGATAGACCACTGGTACAATATTTCAGCAATAGATATTTGCGGAAATGAAAATAGTGCAGTGGCCGTGTTGGGTAACTCGATAACAGACGGTAGAGGAAGTACTACAAATATGCAGAACCGTTGGACAGACATCCTGGCTACAAACCTGCAGGCCGGCGGAAAGAACCTGGCTGTGCTTAACCTCGGAATTGGCGGCAACTGCGTGTTGAACGGCGGACTCGGTACGCCTGCCATGCAGCGCTATGACAGGGATATCCTGGCACAGAGAGGTGTTTCGGCTGTGGTGATTTTTGAGGGTGTCAACGACTTGGGTTCTATCAACGGCAACAGTGAGGCTATGGCAGCCAAGCTTATTGAGGCTTATCAGCAGCTTGCCAAGAAGGCACGCGAACGTGGATATAAGGTATATGGAGCAACGATAACTCCTTTTGCCGGACATTCTTATTTTACATTCTTCCGTGAGGCTGCACGACAGGCAGTGAACGAGTGGATAAGAACGAGCGGAACGTTTGATGACGTGATAGACTTTGACGAGCTTATGCGCGATCCTTCAGAGCCTTCAAAGCTCAAGGCTGATTTGCAGGACGACTGGCTGCATCCTAATGCCGCAGGATATAAGGTTATGGGTGAGTATGCCGCAAAAATAATAAAATAGCATAATTGGTTTACCTTAGTTACAAAACAAATTTAAATTAAAAAAGATGAGTTCAAACACGATGGAAAACGCAGCCTCGAGAGGCTTTTACAAGCTGTCGTGGCTTCAGCGAATAGGTTTCGGATCAGGTGATTTGGCCCAAAACCTTATTTATCAGACCATATCGATGTATCTGCTTATGTTTTATACAAACGTATATGGCCTCGACCCTTCTGCTGCTGCATTTATGTTCCTGATTGTCAGGGTGGTGGATGTTATCTGGGACCCTGTTGTTGGAACCTATGTCGATAAGCATAATCCAAGGTTTGGCAAGTACAGATCTTACCTTTTGCTGGCCGGCGTGCCGCTTACGGGCTTCGCCATATTATGTTTCTGGGATGGTTTCTCCGGGTCTTTGCTTTATGCATACATCACTTATGTGGGCATGTCTATGCTCTACACTCTGATAAATGTGCCTTATGGCGCGCTTAATGCGTCGCTGACCCGCGATACGGAAGAGATAACCGTGCTTACGTCTGTAAGAATGTTCCTTGCCAACGTCGGAGGACTTGCCGTTGCATATGGCATACCTATGATTGTGGCAACATTATCGCCCGACGGCAAGATAAATACCGTTGAATCAGCCAATGCCTGGTTCGTAACAATGGCCATCTATGCAGTGGCCGGTCTTGTGTTGCTGCTGTTCTGCTTCACTCAGACAAAGGAACGTGTGGTTATGGATAAGAGTGAGACCGACGATGTTAAGGTGAGCGACCTTTGGGTTGAGTTCCGCCGCAACCGTCCGTTGCGCATTCTTGCCTTCTTCTTTGTAACGGCTTTCGCCATGATGGCAATAGGCAACTCTGCCGGTTCTTATTACATGATTTACAACATACACTCTTCAGCCGACCAGCTGGCTTACTTCATGGCTCTTGGTTCAGTTCCGGCATTTATTTTCATGCCTATGGTTCCGGCCATCAAGCGCAAGGTTGGCAAGCGTGGCATGTTCAACATCTTCTTGTCTGTTGCCATTCTCGGTATGATACTTATTTATATTATCTCAATGGTGCCGTCGCTCCGTTCACAGATATGGCTGGTATATCTTGCACAGTTTATCAAGTCTACCGGAGTTATCGTTGCCACGGGATATATGTGGGCGCTCGTTCCTGAGGTTATTTCTTATGGCGAATACACTCATGGCAAGCGTATTTCAGGCATCGTAAACGCCCTTACCGGTATATTCTATAAAGCCGGTATGGCTCTCGGAGGCGTTGTTCCCGGCCTTATTCTGGCTTTTGTCGGTTTCGACAAGAACAATTCTGTTTCGCAGACTGCTTTTGCAGAGCAGGGTATTCTTTGGCTTGTAGCTGTCATTCCGGCCTTGCTGTTAGGTCTTTCAATGTTCATAATTTCAAAATATGAGCTTACAGACGAGGTTATTGACAAGATAAACATGGAAATAGAAAAACGTTCAACTGAAAAAGCTTAATATAAAAAAATGAAACGAAATGTAGTATTTTTGCTGGCATGTATGTTCGCTATGGCAAGTGCATTGCCCGTTTCTGCCGGAAACACCAAGACTCTTAAAGATGTGTTGGGACGTTACTTCCTGGTCGGAGCGGCCATGAATGTTGACCAGATATGGAACAGGACGCCGGATGAAACAAACGTCGTTAAGAATAACTTTAACTCTATTGTGGCAGAAAACTGTATGAAAGGGGAGGAGATTCATCCTGAAGAAAACCGTTTCTTCTGGGACGATGCCGACCGTTTTGTAAAGTTTGGTCAGGACAATGGTCTCGCCATTATCGGCCATTGCCTTGTATGGCATTCTCAGCCTCCTGTATGGATGTTTACCGACGAGCGTGGCGACACGGTTTCACGCGATGTACTCATCGACCGTATGCACCGTCATATTTCAGCAGTTGTAGGCCGTTACAAGGGACGTATCTTGGGATGGGATGTCGTAAACGAGATTTTTAACGATGACGGCACCTTCCGTAATTCTCCATATTATCGCATAATAGGTCCTGAATTTGTTGAACTTGCATTTAAGTTTGCCCATGAGGCAGATCCTAATGCGGAACTCTATATCAACGACTATTCGTTGGCAAAACCAGCAAAGCGCGACGCAGTTTGCCGTATTGTCAGAGAGCTGAAATCGAAAGGCTACCGCGTTGACGGTATCGGAATGCAGTCGCACAACGGACTCGAATATCCCGACCTTGATGAATACGAGAAGTCGATAGATGCCTTTGCTGCCTGTGGCGTTAAGGTGATGATTACTGAGCTTGATGTAAATGTCCTGCCAAATCCTGAAAAGTTTGGCGGAGCAGAGATAAGCCAGAACTTCAAGTATGCTGATGCACTGAATCCGTATAAGAACGGACTTCCCGAGGAAGTTGAAAAAGAGTTTGAAAAGCGTTATCTCGACATTTTCAATATTTACTATCGCCATCGCGGACAGATTTCGCGCGTCACTCTGTGGGGTGTTACAGACACACGTTCATGGCTTAACGATTTCCCCGTTCCCGGACGTGTAAACTATCCGCTGCTCTTCGACCGCAGCAATAAGCCTAAGCCGGTGGTCGACAAGATTATAAAGATCTTTGAGAAATAAGTTCAATGAATTAAATAGAAACAACTTTTAAAATTAATAATCATGAAAAAAGCAAGATATCTTTTCCCGTCTGATTATATGGCAGACCCGTCTGTACATGTGTTTAACGACAAACTGTATATTTATCCGTCTCACGACTGGGATTCAGGTGCTGCGTTTGATGACGACGGCGGTCATTTCGAAATGAAAGACTATCATGCGCTCACGCTCACTGATATTGAGAACGAAGAGGCTACCGACTGTGGCAAGATTCTCGACCTGCAGGATATTCCATGGGCAGGCAGACAGCTGTGGGACAATGATGTCGTTGAGAAAGACGGTAAGTATTATCTTATCTTCAGCGCAAAGGACAAGAACGATGTGTTCCACCTCGGAGTGGCTGTTGCTGACAGACCGGAAGGTCCGTTTAAGCCGCAGGCCGACCACATTCGCGGATCTTACTCGATAGACCCTTGTGTCTTCAAGGATGATGACGGCTCTATTTATGTATATTTTGGCGGACTTTGGGGCGGACAGCTTCAGCGCTATAAAGACAACAAAGCCATGGGCAAGGAGTATCTGCCCGAAGGAGATGAGCCTGCATTGCCGTCAAGAGTGGTTAAGATGACCGATGACGTGCTGCAGTTTGCCGAAGAGCCGAAGCCCGTGCTTGTGGTTGACGAAAACGGCAAGCCGCTTGCTGCCTCTGATCCTCACCGTTTCTTTGAGGCTTCATGGATGCACAAGTTCAATGGTAAGTATTACTTCTCTTATTCAACCGGCGACAGCCATCTGCTGTGTTATGCTGTTGGCGATAACCCTTATGGTCCGTTTACATACAAGGGGGTGGTTCTTGAGCCGGTTGTAGGCTGGACAACTCATCATTCTATTGTTGAATATAAAGGCAAATGGTATCTGTTCCATCACGACTGTGTGCCCTCTAACGACGTTACATGGCTAAGAAGTCTGAAGGTGCTTGAGCTTGATGTCAACGAAGAAGGCGAAATAAAGACAGCAAAAAGCGAATAATCAGGTGTCTGACTAAGCCTGATTTGTATTAGATTATATCAATTATTCTGGCAGGGCCGCAGTGTTGCGGTCCTGTTTTTATATATGTACGGTTTTGCCTTAGGTACGTTTCGTTTGCAGTGCCGCTTATGCTGCAATGTCTTCTTTTTGGCTTTTACATACAGGATATGCTGCAGTTGATGTATGCGAAAATAGATAGGCGTGCTAAAAATGCGTTGTAATAAATAATGGTAAAAATAAGTCTTTTTGATAACGAACGGCCGCAGAAATCATAAGATTTGCGGCCGTTCTCGTTTGCTATTATAAAAAAGTGTATTATGCGTTAAAGCTCTTTCAGCTGTAAAATAGTCAATAGAGTTCTCTCTTTGAGTTCTTTTTTCTCCATCTCTGTAAGAGGGGGAATGTTAAATCTGTTGCCTGACAGAATCCTGTCAGCCATTGTTTTAATGTTCTGTTTTTTTGCCATCTTATATTATTTTATAATATGACGGCAAGCAGTTTGTTTTGTACTCTTTATACAGCCTCATTTCTTGCTGCTAAAAAACGCAATCTTAGCAGACTTCTGTGCATGAGGTTACGCACCGACTGATAGTTTATGCCCATAATCTGGCAGATATCGTCATATTTGCGCTGCTCAATATAGTAGAGCTTTATTATCTGCTGCTGTCTGGGCGACAGGCATTTTACATATTCTGTAAGGGTGTTGTTCTTTTTCTGCTCTTCTTCGATGCGTTCCATGTCGTATGTCTCGCTGTCGAAGAGCGGCTTGACATTGTTATCGTTAATCTCGTTGTCGCAGACATGAGTGTTGTGTCTGAACTCGTCGTTGATTCTGTTCCTTAATGATACATACAGATACGACTCAATGTTGATCACTGATTCAAGTTCACCGCGTTTGGTGTACAACTTGACAAAGACGTCCTGTATGCAGTCTTTAATCATTTCGCGGTCGGAGGTGAATTTGGTTCCGAATGCGAAAAGGTTATCAATTGTTTTGTCGTAAAGTTCGGTAAAGTTAATCATAGGTTTTCTCGTTCTTTTGCTGCAAAATTAGTGATGAACGGCTTAAAAGAATGGGAAAAATTGATTTATAAATACGAAAAACAGGTATTGACGTGTAAAATCAACACCTGTTATCAGTAAATTCTATGATTTCTTATAATCTTTCCAGCCAGTAGGCTGTGTCTTTGGCTTTACCGCTTATTGTGTATGTGCCTGAAATTTTTTCGCTCTTCTTCACAGTTTTTACCAGTCCGCTTTTCGTGTCGACGGCATGCAGTGTGTATTTTCCGTTCTCAACGTTGAGCGTAATGTCGCCTTCGGCATGGGCATATATCACATATCCAACGGCAGGGTTGCCTATCACCTGAGTGGCTGAGTTGCCTTCGCCGCTGATGTAGCTCATCTTTGTCAGGTCGGTCAGCAGTTTGTCGCTGCCTATGGCCACGTTTGGACAAGAGCCTCCGGCCATGAGGATGGCCCAGCCATACTGCGGATATTGCTGCGAGAAGAATGTTACGGCCTTTTCGGGATACTTTGTGCGGTATTCCTTCACGGCATTATATGCCTCGGCAAATCCAGTCTTGCCTACCTTCATCTTGCGCATGAACTGTCGCGGAGCAAGGTTCTTGCCTGCCTCTGGCGCCCAAAGGCCCTTGGTGTTGTAGTGCCAGTATCTTATGTCGATGATGTCTACCACTTTCGACAGCTCCGGATCGGCAAGTATGGCGTCCTGGGCGTCCTTCGTGCAGCTCAGCGCCACCATAGGATGCAGGCCTGTCTCTTTTTCCCATTCGGCTATTGTCTCGAGCCAAAAGCGTGTGAAGTGCAGCGGACCTGTATATTCCTCGCTCAGCAGCTGCACCACGTTGCCCTTGTCCTTGAGGTTGTCGAGACACTGGCGGATGTACTGCTTGTGCAGCGGTCGCAGTATGGGGTTGTTGATGTCGTAGAACTGCTCGGCCATGAATATGCGCTTGTCGCCTGTGAAAGGCACAGGTTCGGGAAAGTCGGTGCCGTTGACATTGTTCACCGGACGCCACGGACAGTCTACCCAGTGGGCTCCTGCCTCGAGTATGTTGTGCTGAAAATAGTTCTGGTTGAACAGCAGTATGCCTTTCTCTGCACCTTTTTCGGCAAACTCGTTGAGTCGCATCCAGTACCATTGGTTAGGCTTTGTAAGGTCGTAGCAGCTCAGGCCGTCCCATGCGGTGCCTTGACCTGTACGGCTGAAAGCCTGTTCGTAGAACGGAGCCCAAACGTCGCCGTCGGCACGGCGCACGCGCTCATGGTCAGTGCGGCGCAGGTCATACCACAGTCCGTAGTGGTGGTCTAAGATGCAGAAGTTGTTTTTGTCGAGATATGTCACCACAGAGTCTATGCGGTCGGTCCAGCCGGTGCCCTCGCGTCCCGGCACGAAGCGTGTTATGGCAGGGCGTGCGCCTTTCTTCACGAAGTTGTCTTTCACGCGTCCGGCCCACCATGGTATCTGGTAGTTGTTGCCCGTTATCAGCTTGCCGTCGGCAGTGATGTGGCCGTTCTCTATTGCAAATTTCATGGCTTTGCCGCCATTTTCAGCCACATCATACTTGCTTCCTTTCACGCTCTCAATGTCTTTCACGCCTTTGGCCGATGTGCTTGCTGTGTAGGGTACAGAGTCTATCCACATCTCCATAGTCAGTCTTGGCTGTGTCAGCGACACCTGTGCCATGATCTGCGCCTGTGCAATCTCAGGGCTGCTCGATGCGTTGGTGTTTCTGGGCAGTATGTATCCGTTTATGGCTTCTTTGCCCATGCGCTTCTCGAGCTGTGCGTAGAAGAGGCTGCGCGGCTGCACGTGGTCGTTGCTGCTTGTCCATTCGGCGTTGCCTGTCAGCGTGCCCCAGCATCCGTGTGCGCTGTTGCGGTTGTCGCTGTCGGGCGAGTAGCAGTAGAGAGTTGAGCCTGTACACTGCCACATCATGCTGTTGGCCGTGTTCCAGCCCGTTCCAAACTGGAACTGCTCAAGATTCTTGAAGCTTATGTCGTTGCCGTCGATGTTCACAATGTCAAACAGCAGTCCGGCTGCCCATGAGCCAATGCTTCCGCTGAAGCCCAAAGAGTTTTCGCCCTCGCACTGTACAAAGGCGTTGGGGCCTGCCGCACAGAAGCCTGCCGCAAAGTCGTGTATGCCCTGGCGCGACACGCAGCGCTGTATCAGGGTCTGCTGTCCGCGTGTTATGAACACGCATCTGCGCCATCCTCCTGTCTCCGACACGGGCTCGCCTGCAATGCAGTCTTCGACCGTTATGCGGCTTGTCTGCTTCTGCAAATTTACTGCGCTGCCTGCGAAGTGCCTGAATTCCACACGTCTTACCCAGCAGTCGCGCGCATTGTCAGCCCAAATCGCGTCCCAGCAGTGGTCCTCGTCTTTAGGGTTCCATGAGTTGTGTTCCGACATGAGAGTAAGGTTCTCAACGCCACATTCGCTTATCTCCGCGCTGTTATATCCCGTAACAACGAAGCCCCCGCCGTATTTCTTGTCGAGCGTGGTTGTTATCGGCGCGTCGAGCGTTATGCTGTTGCCGTTAACGGCGCTGACGGTTCTGTCCCATGTTATGTCGATGTCGGTGGGTTTCCATCCGGTGTAGTCGAGTCCTCCGCCGAAGTCGTTGCAGCAGAGCGACGCTATCCATTCCTTTGTCGACGGCCTTACAATTCTTATACGGCTGCCTTTCTGTATCTTGGCGGCAGATGCTAGCGTCAGCGTAGTGGCTCCGGCCATGGTCTTTTCGCCTGCAACGGCAATGGTGTCGCCTCCAGTCATCTTCATTCCGCCCTCGATATAGAGCAGTGCACCTCTGTTATAGCCCTGCTTTATTATGGTTGTCTTGCCGCGTCCGGCACCTCTTATCACCACTCCCGATGTGCTTATGCGCAGCGGTTTGCTTATTCTGAAAGTGCCTTCGCCCAGCAATACGGCTCCGCGGTGGCCGTTCTTGTCGGGTTTCAGTGCCGACACGTAGTTGATGGCGCGCTGCAGTTTCTCGTAGCAGTCGGCCCCGTCGCTGCCCACGAAGACAGCGTTTCGTACATCCGGAATGGCTATTTCAGACGCATGATATCCGCATGCCGAATAGTCCATCGGAATGTAAACCTCTTTTTTTGCCTTGCCTGCCATGGCCTTAACTGTGCACAATCCGGCTATCAGCAGAATGGCAAGGCAGCGGCTTGTTAGATTTTTTTTCATATCAGATTGACAAATTGTTTGTTTCAGTAATTACCTATACTTACAAAACGACGCGTATGTTTTTTTATTGTACTTATTATTCTGCGCCATTTTTTCTTTTAACCCAAATCAGTCATAGAGATTAGGCAGGATTTTTTAGTTTAATATGATGTGGATGGCCGACGACTTTTTCGCAGGTATGGCTGCTTACGTCAAGAACAGACGGACCGCAATCCGGCAGAAAGAGTAACATACCCGGCAGAAAGCATCAGTCTGTTTGTAAAATCAGACAGTATTCGGTCTGCCGGGCTATTCGCGTTTAGGCTTATAGCAGGTCTCATTATCCAGCTGCGGCTGCCATTGTTGGGTCCTATCAGTGGGTTATGGCTGAGACTGATTGTACTTATGTCGTAATCTTTTGATATTCAATGCGTTGTAAAATGCCGCCTTTTGGCTCTTAAAAGATGCCCTTTTACAATGCAAAAGGTGCCCTTTCGCAGTGCAAAAGGACACCTTTTATATTTTCATCAGCCCCGGCCTTTCTTTATATGTTGCAGAAACTGTCATGCCGGTCCGTCTTTCATACCTTCCGTGCAGTCGCTGTGGCCGCTGAGTCAGAGGTTATTTCATGTGTTCAAGGTCGACAAACTTGCCTCTCACTTTGCGCTCGGCTATCATCTTTATCAGTTTCTTATGGCGTTCAGGTGCAATCCATTTGCGTGTAAATATGTTAGGAATGGCCACGCCGATGGCTATGCAGAGAATAATCAGCGACGCCCTTATGCCGTTATGTATGGCGATGGTAAGCTCGCCGACCACTCCGTGCATTTCTATCAGTGCAAAGAGAGCCCTGTACATGAGCACGCCCGGCACCATCGGGATGACGCTTGGGATAGACAGGCAGTGGTGAGGCGTGTGGAATATGTGAACGGCTTTTATGCAGATGATACTTATGAGCGACGAGCCTATGAGCGAGCCAAGGATGAGGCCCCAGTCGAGTCCCACGTTGCCGTTGCTCGGTCCGAGGTTCACGAAGTTACGCGTGCATACGGCTATTATGCCTCCTATGGCTACCACCCAGAGCAGACGCCGCGGTATGTTGAATATCATAGAGAAGCCCATGGCCGATATGGCTGCCGCCACGGCATAGGCCAGATAGCTGTTGTGTGGCGTCATGCTGAGGTCTTTCACAAAGTTGTCTATGCCGCACACCTTGATGGCTATTACTATGCCGAACGACATGGCCGCCACTATCATGAGCGTGTTGACGGCCCGCGTTATGCCTATGCTGATGTGGCTGTCGAGCATGTCGCTCACAAAGTTGATCAGCGGTACGCCCGGAACGATGAACAGGGCACAGGCCATGAGCGGATGCCAAGGTGTGTCGCTGTGTGTGAAGGGTATCAGTGCCGACGGTATGTGCGACTCAATCACCGGCAGCGAGATGTATGCTGACAGGCATGCCAGCAGTGTGGAGAAAAATGCTGCAAAGGCAATGTTGACGTATTCGTTGGAGCCTGTCGAGTTGAGCCATGCTCTAAGGCGGAAGCCTGCTATGGCTGCTATCGAAGAATAGATAAACGCAGGCCAGTCGCAGCCGAACTGAACGCAGAAGCCGCCGCAGGCCAGACCGGCTCCTATGGCTGTGAGCCACGGGCTGTAGTTGCGCTTCTTGTTCTTTATTCTTTCCAGCTCCTTCTCGTATTGGTCGAGGGTATAGTCCTCTTTGATGGCCCTCCACGACAGCTTGCTTATGGCAGATATGGCGTCCATGTTGATGCCGTGCCTGTCGCAGCGCTGAAATTTAGAGAAAGAATGGGTCTTGTCGCTGAGGTTTACCATCAGCATGTTGTAGGTGATGTGAATGTGCAGCTTCTTTTCCGGCAGGCCCAGATATGCCGCCGTGCGGTCCATGTTGCGTATTATGCGGCTGGTGTCTGCCGAACTTTCCATCAATAACTGACCGGTGCGCAGCAGCAGGTCGAGTTTACGGCGTAACACCTCCAGGGAGTCAGACTGCTGAGTTTCTTCCATAATCTTTTTGCCTTTATTTTAATGAAATTTGACGAATAGTCATACCTATGCTCATTTTCAGGGTGCAAAATTACAAAATATCTATGTAATTAAGGCAAAATAGTCTTTTCATAATATACATTTTGTTTTGTCAGTTGGTGTTTTTTGACTTTTGTTACAAGTATGTCATTCTGATTTTGCCGCATCATGGTTTTGCTTTGTGCTGATTGGTGCCGCTTAGGTTGTCAGCAAGGGCAGAATTTACGGTCAAGGGCTGTTGGCTTTCACTCGGTATAAAGTAAATTGCTTGCAGAATGCATGAATGTGTCGGTAGGGCAGAGAGTGGTGCAGGCTTATGGTTGGAGTCGGCGTGTCTGCGGCTCGTGTCTGATGTTTCTCCGTCAGCCTTGTGTATGGATATAAAAAAGAGGCATGCCATTTGCGGCATGCCTCTTCTTATATAGATTAGCTATGTTTATTCGTCTGCCAGCGGGTCGAATGTTCCGGCTGAACCTCCATGCTGACTGTCTTCCCAACCGATGGTCTGCTCCAGAGCCTTGTTGTTGTTCTGTGCTCCCTGTGTCAGTCCGAGGAAGTAGTAGCGAGGCAGGAAGTTCATGTAGAGCTTAACCTTGTTCTGGTCGTAAGAGTCGCCCTTCTTGTCCTTGCGAACGAGGTTGTCGCTGTACCATGTCTTCAGAGTTTCCAGCTGCGGGTTGAGCTCCTTGCGGAGGTCTACTGCTGCACAGCGTGTTCCGCCGTTCTTCAGCAGCGGGTCGCTGTCGGCTGTTGTTCCGCCAACACCATACTTGTCGGCTACGCGGAATTCCATGTTCTCACGGCGCTGTCCGTTGAGCTGCTTGAAGCCGAGCCATGTACATGTGTTGCCGCCCCATCCTGTCAGTGTCCATGTTGAAGGCGCACCCTCAACCTTTGTTGCACCACCGTCGTAGAGCATCCAGCGGCGAAGGTCGTCGAAACGCTTGCCCTCGTATGCAAACTCTATCTGGCGCTCATAGAGAATGGCCGACATACATGCAGCCTGGTCTGACTCAAGGTTGCTCTGCAGTCCGTAGTTGTTCTCGCCGGTGTAGCCTGCGCGGGCACGAACCTGCTTCAGGTAGCTTACGGCGTCTGTCAGCTCGCCTGCACCGCATGCAACCTCAGCAAGGTTGAGCAGCACCTCTGCGTAGCGGAGCTCGATGTAAGGCTGAGCTGAATAAGCAAATCCGCCGTTGCTTGCTGTACCGGTGAAGGTGTACATAGAGTTTGTATTTACATCGTAGTCGTCAGAACGCTTGCGCACGTAAACGCCAGAGCAGTTTGTCAGCAGGTTGTCTGCACCATAGTCGTTTCCGCTCTCAGGGTCGCCCTGGTCGTCGAGGTCGGTATACCATACGTAGTTCCAGAGTTCATAGTTCTTTCCGTCGTCATACAGCGGGTTGTTAGGATCAGCCTCCTGAACACTGCTGTTGCCGTTGTAAGCCCAGCGGAAGCCGGGGAATGCGAATGTGCGGTAGAAGCGCGGGTCGCGGTTCATGAACGGATGTTCGCGGTCGTATGTCATAGACGAAGCCTCGAGCTTTGTGTAAGTGTCGGCAGAAGCCGGGCGCTTACCGTCAGCCATCGGGAACATGTCGACCAGCATTGCAGAAGCGTTCTTGCCAGAACCTGTTGTGTTCTTCGGACGGATATAGCGCTCCCAGTTGCTGTTCTTCTGACCGTCGCCGGCCTGTACAGTGTTGTAGAGAGTTACGAACACAGCCTCAGGGTTCTTGTCGCTCTGGTTGAACTGCAGTGCGAAGTCTGAACCGTTTACGTTGTTTGTAGATGTGAACAGACCATAGCCGCAAGAGTTGATAGAGTCGAGCTCGGCCTTCATCTGTGTGTATGCGTTCTTCCAGCGTGTCTCGTCGTTGGCACGGTTGAACAGCGGGCTAGCCCACAGCAGCAGCACACGGCCTTTCAGCGCGAGGGCTGTTCCTGTTGTTACCATACCCCATTCGTCGCTCGACCAGCCGCCGTTCATAGTCTTGTCGGCAAGCATCTTGGCTGATTGGTCAAGGTCGCTGAGGATGAAGTCGATACAAGCCTTTGCTGAACGGCGAGGGTTAACCACACCTTCAACAGGGTCCTGAACCTCAGTTACGATAGGCACACCTCCGTAGTATTTCACGAGGTTATAGTAGCACCATGCACGGAAGAAGTAGAGCTGTCCGAGATATTCGTCCTTCTTCTCCTGTGAGAGGGCGCCGCCTGAGATGCCTTCAATGGCGTCGTTGATGTTGCGGATACGTCCCCATGCGTTGTTCTGAATGTTGTTCGGAGTACCGAAGAAATAGTCTGGAACAGATGTTCCGCTCATTACAGACAGCGGGTTCTGCGGATCAACGAATGCTCCGAAGCCGCTGTACTCCTCAGTCGACTTTGCCTGAGTGTCGTTGCTTCCTGTAGAAGGATACTGCCATGTGGGGTCGCTGTTCACCGTAGGCAGACACCAGCTGTAAACGTCGTATACACGGCGCAGGCATCCCTCTTCTGTGTCGTAAATACCTGTATTTACGTTATCGTAGTTCTTCTTTTCCTCAAGGAAGTCATCACTACATGATGTGATGGTCATGCTTGCGATGAGGCCAAGTCCGAACACTTTTATTATATTTGTTTTCATTGATAAAATTCTATTAAACGGTTATATTTTCTTAGAATGTAAGATTTACTCCAACTGTAAACTGACGCAGTGTAGGATAAGAACCGTAGCTGCACATCGGATCCATGAAGTTGTCTGGATAAGGATTATAGAAGCTCAGCAGGTTCTGGCCTGTAACGTTTACGCGGGCTGACTGTATACCGATTTTCTTCACGAGGCTTGACGGAATAGTGTAGGCCAGTGTCAGACGGCTCAGTTTTACTCGTGTTCCGCTTATTCTCCAGAACGATGATGTTATTGCGTTTACGCTCTGGTAAGCGAGGTTAGGCAGGCTTCCGTTGCGGTTGGCAGCTACTACGAGGTTGCCGGCTGCATCGTATATGTCCTGATATGAGTACATGTTGTCAACATTCCAGAATGAAGGCATGTTGGTGAACTCGAGGTCGTCTACGCCTGAGCCTGACTTCAGTGCAGAAGCGTCAACGAAGCTGTATCCACCCCATGAAGCGCTCAGCTGGGCTGTGAGAGAGAATCCCTTGTAGTCGGCGCCGAGGTTCATTGTAACGCTGTAAGGATTGTTGCGGTTAGACAGACATACCTGGTCGTTGTCCTTGTCTACCACGCCGTCAGGTCCTGCGTATGTTCCGTCTTCCTGCTGCGGTCCGCGTACATCCTTATATATAAGCATACCCGGGCGAACCTCGTCTTTGCTCATTCCGAGGTAAGATGTGATGTTGTATTTGTCGAAATACTCCTCAATATCCTGGAATGAACGGAACATGCCGATGCACTGCATACCCCACAGACCGATGTCTGTACGTCCGCCGCGCTGTATCTGACGATAGATATAGTCTGTGGCGAAGTCCATGTTCAGCACCTTGTTGTCGCTGTAGCCTGTGTTGAGGCCGATACGGTATTTGAAGTCCTTGCCGATCTTGTCACGCCATGTAGCGCTCAACTCGTAGCCCCAGCTGTCCATCTCGCCAAGGTTTACTGCTGCCGACTGTGTACCGATTGTTCCCTCGATAGCCTGGCTGATGTTCATCAGCATGTCGCGGTTCCACTCGCGGTACATATCGTAAGTAACGCTCAGACGGTTGTCAAGTACGGTGAAGTCGAGACCGAAGTTGGCTTTGTAAACCTTATCCCAGTGAACATCCTTGTTTACGGCAGAGTTGTTCTTGTTGATGGTTATACGGTTCTCGCTTTCGTTAGAGATGCCTGTACCGAACACCGGACCGCGGTTGGCGTCCTGGGCGTAAACCTGCATCCACTGCCATGCGGCTGTGTTGTCACGTCCTGTCATACCGAATGATCCGCGAACTTTCAGGAAGTCTACCCATGGAAGAGCCTCCTTGAACCATTTTTCTTCAGACATTACCCAACCTGCGCTGAATGACGGGAATACTCCCCAATAGTTTACCGGGGCGAATTTCGTTGAAGCGTCAGAACGGATAAGGAATTCTGCCAGATACTTGTTGGCGTATGCATAGTTGATACGTCCGATGTAAGAGAGAGTTCCTGACTCGCTGCGGGTGAAGGTTATAACCTTTGTCTCGCCCTCAGCTGAGTTTGACTGTCCTGTTGTGAAGGGGTAGGGGTCTGAAACCATGGCATAGAGATACTCGCTCTCTGCTTCTGATTTCTCTATTGAGAATAATGCTCCGATGCTGTGCTCGCCGAAGTCTCTGTTATATGACGCCGTAAAGTTCATCTGGTAGTTGTCTGTACGTGTCATAGAGCGGTTCAGCTGTGACGGGTCGCCGTTGGCTATTGTATGGGGCAGCAGGTTCGCCTCTGTGATAAACTGGCTGTAGTCCTGACCTTCTACCGGAGTATACAGGTGGCTTCCGCTTCCGGGGCGTGTCTGCATTGTGTACACTTTGTATTCAGAGCCATACTGGTTGGTCTTGTCTGTGTTGATGCTCTTTGAGTAAGAGAATCTCAGCTTCAGTCCCTTCAGTATCTTGCTCCATCCGAAGTCGTAGTTGATGCTTCCCTGAATGTTGATGTTAGAGTTCATCGTGCGGCTGTAGTCGCCGTTGTTTCTCAGTTCAGAGAATGAGTAGTTCTGGTCATCGTCCACCTGAGTGTTGCTTATTCCGTATGCTGCGATTGGCAGGCCGTTGACATACTCCGGAATATAGCGCGGACGTGTGAGCAGGATGTTGTAGTCTTTTTCGTTAGAAGTACCGCCAACCTTGATGTAAGGTGTGTTCTTCTTTCCGTAGTCGCCTGATACACTGAGGTTTGCACCCAGCCACTGGCTTACCTTAACGTCTACTCCTGCACGGTAGTTCCAGCGGTTGTAGTCAAGGTTGCCGAGGTTACCGTCCTGGTCGAAGTAAGAAAGACTTGCAAAATAGCTTGCACGGTCAGTTGCTCCGCTGAGGTTTACGTTATGCTTCATCGTAACGCCTGTCTCCCAGTATTTGTCCAGCAGGTCGTAGTTGAGGCCCTTCATTGCATTGAGCTCGTCTGCCTGATAGAGGTCTGTAAGATGGTTGAGCGATGTGTTCTTCGGGTCGGCTGCTGCAACAGCGTTGTAGAGACGGCCATACTCGTATGCGCTCAGCATCTTGGGATGTGATACGGCGTCTGTGAAACCGAATGTACCGCTGTAAGAGATGCGCGGTGCGCCGAGCTTACCCTTCTTTGTGGTAACGAGGATAACACCGTTGGCCGCACGTGCACCATAGACGGCTGCTGAAGCGTCCTTCAGCACAGAGATGCTCTCCACTTCTGCTGGGTCGAGGTTGTTGAATGCCTCTGCACCGAGGTTCTGTGTTGAGTTGCCCACCTTTACGTCGTTGGGATAGATGTATCCGTCGATGACGAACAGAGGCTGCTGTGCCACGCTACCTACGTCTCCGAGCGAGTTGGTGTCACGTATATACATTGTTGCGTTTTCGCCCGGGCGGGTGTCGCCGCCGCTTACGCTCAGACCGTTGACAAGTCCTGACAGACTGCTTGCCAGACCACCTGAGGTCATGTCCTGAATCTCGTCCATCGGAACAGTTGCAACAGAACCGGTCAGGTGAGCCTTCTTCTGCACACCGTAACCTACTACGACAACTTCTTCAAGATTCTGTGAGTCTTCCTGCATTTGTGTTCTTCCGCCGGGAGCAACAGTCTGTGTAAGATATCCGATGTAGGATATTGTCACCTTGCTGCCCTTGGGTGCAGAGATGGTGTAGTTACCATTTATGTCGGTTATCACACCGGTGCCCTCCTTGCCGCTTATGCGGACAGATGCGCCAATGATAGGGTCGCCGTTTTCGTCAACGACTGTACCCTTCACCGTCTGGCTTTGTGCCAGTGCCGGTGTGGCAGCACAAACCATGAGGCCGAAGCATAGAGCTTTTATGAATTTTCTTTTCATATCTTATGTTTTTCTTTTGTTATCGATTATTATTCTGCAGCCGGAAGCCAGCGTGGGTCGCCGGTTCTCTTAGACAGCTGTTCGCCTCCGTTGACAGTGAAGTCGCCGTTTGTCGGGTCTGCAAACTGCGGGTTGCTCTTTATTGCAGTGCCGCTCTTGTCGTAGTTCTCTTCATTGTCATAAGTGTCTGTGGCAGCATCCTGCAGATAAGTGTTGTTAAGGAATGTGTATGACGGGCTTGTGCTGAAGTTACCGCCGATGAAGCGGCGTGCTATTTCCTTGGCACAGTCAACGAATATTGTGTTTGTCAGTACAAATACTGATGTTGCCTTGCCGCTGAATCCGCTGTAGTTAGCCCACTGTCCTGATTTTGCGATGTTGTAGAATGTGCTGTTCTTGATGTTTACGCTGTTAGATGTGTATCCGGCACGGTCGCAACGTCCTGAGTTGTTGTATTGTATGAAGTATTTTGCATCAGAGTCGCCGGCGTTCCAGAATGTAGAATTCTGTACGGTCAGATTGTTGATGAATCCCGACTTGAAGTAGATTATGGCATTGCTGTTTACGCCGCTTGATGCTGTAGATGTCAGTTTCACCACAGTGTTGTCAATGACACATGTCTCAATACAATATTTCTTGTTGTTGTCGTGTATAAACTGGGCGTTCACTCCTTCAAAGTTACAGCTTGTGATATGCAGCGTACCCATTATGTTGTAGTAGTCGCCGCTGCCTGTTGCGCCTTTTATGCTCTCGTCAGGTGTCTCGCTCAGTCCTATTGCCTCGTTTGCAGATGCGCTGCAGTTAAAGTTGAGGCTCTTCAGTTTCAGAGGAGCTGATGTGCGTATTGTTCCTTGTTCACCATAAGTGATTGTAGGTCTCTTCTGGTCGTTTGTACAGCGCAGCTGTATCTTGTTTCCGCCAAAGTCAAGAATTCCTGAAACAGTATACTGTCCGCCTTCCTCAAGGTCGTATACGAGTTCCTCTTCGTTGCCTTCAGGTATAGGGTTGTTCTGGAAGTATTCGCAGAGGTCACTTCCTGAAGGAATTGTTGCAAATGCAACGGCAAAGGTGTTGAAAGTCTTGATTACAGGGTCGCAGCCTGTGTTGTTTCTTTCCTCGTTGCCGAGAACTTCCAGAGACAGTTCGTAGTTGTTGTCCTCAACACGTGCCACGGCGAATGAAGTGCCGTCGTAGACAGAGTCTATCAATACTTCTCCTGCAGTAGTGTTAGTCAGGATGGCATGATAGCCGCCTGCACCATAGACTACCGGCCAGCTGATGGTCTGTTGTGTTCCATCTGCGCTTGCCGTGATTTGGATGTCGTCTGTTGAAGGAGCCTCAAGCTGTGTGTTGTATACACCGCTGTCGAAGCTTTCTTCGTCGAAACCATCCTGCGCACATGAAGCAAAGAGCAGCACGCCTGCCGCAAGCGACATCAGGGCGTATGCCTTTCTTCGTAGTGAAAAATGATTTTTCTTCATAAGAATGTTTTTATTAATGTTATACAATATAATTAAATTTGTTTTTTCAAGTATGTCTTGCCCATGGCATCAGGGCATATTTTCTCCTTTACAATTCTTTGACGGATATAATAGAAAAATGTAACCAAAATATAATAAAAAATAAAAACAAAAGGTTGCATTAAACTATTTGTCGCTTTTGCTTTTGGTGTAAACGACTGATTTATAACATGATACGTCTCGGATGGTGCATATTTGTCGCATGGCAGACATGGAAAATATATGTTTTTTTTATCCTTCATGTATTAGTTTTTCCGGTTGTGTTTTGATGTCCGCATTAGATATGGCATGCTTCTGTTTGTCCGTTTGCGCCCGTTTGGCGTGTCTGCGGGCATCTCGTCAAAAAGAACAGCAGTATGGTGCAGCTGCCGGAGTGGCAAGTCATAAAGAAAAACTGTGATTAGCAGAGTCAGGATTAATCATATCCCCCAAAAGCAAATAATCCTCCTAATGACAGGCGTGCTGTCTTTAGGAAGATTATTTGTGCGTTATGTATAAAAGATGTTTATTGGTTTACGTACGATTCGTACACAATCGTCATCAGGCTTATTTTCTGATGAACTTCTTTCCGTTCTGAATCAGTATGCCCTTCGCATCCTTGCTTACGCGCTGTCCGGCAAGGTTGTATACAGGAGCATCTGCGTCAAATGTGTTGTTTGTTATGTCGTTGATGCCGCTTGTGCCGGCTTCAAATTCAACATCGCTTACACCGATCTGTGCGCTGTGCAGGAACACCATGTAGGTCTGGTCAGCCTTCATATGTATGTTCAGCCATCCCCAGATAGCCTGGCCGCCGCCTTTTGCACCCCAGATATACAGGTCGTCACCTTCTGTTCCCTTTGTAGGAATGCCCATGGTGTAAGCCTTTGTGCCGTCTTCGTTTGTCACGCCGTTCTCATATCCGTCCAGAGTATAGTCTACGTTAGGTGTCAGAGCCTTCTGTGTCTCCTTGTCTACAACGAAGAGCTTGCGGTTACCTTTGTTGATCCATACACCGAGTACGAGAGTTCCTTCAGCCTTAGCCTTGAACTCATAGTAGAGTCCTGACACGGGCAGACCCTTGCTTCCGTCCGGCTCGTAGTATTCGTATGCAGGACGGTATGTGCCTGTAGGCTGGCCGTCTGTAATCACTTCTTCTGCCAGAAGCTTAACGTAGGGGTTACCTGTTCCCTGTACGTAAGGAAACTCGATGTCGCCCTGGTTGCCGGTCTTCCATTCTATGGCATTCCATTCTGATACGTTTGCGTCTTTGTCTATTTCTTTAGGAGTAGTGCCGCCTACTGCTGTCATTGTTACATTTGTAAGATCTACGGTAACAACAGATTTGCCGTTCTGAGTGTCGATAACAGCATTCTGGAATTCTTCTGCCATTACTACGTTCTTGTCTGCATCATAAGTTGCGGCAGCATAATAATCCTGAGCGTTTGCGCTCATTGCTGCAAGTGCAACTGCTACTAAAGTAAAAATTTTTTTCATAAGCTAATTTTATTAAGTTAATAGATTTTCTGATGTTTTTCTCTTTAAACGATTACTGATTTGCTTTGTAATCAAAAGCAAAAATGCTATTAACTAAATTTAACCTTCGTGCGTCCCGATTATGCGAAACGCCTTTTGCGAAAATGGGCACAGGCGCTTTAACCCTAATCGGCTATCAGCGTTCAGAAACTAAAAGACGGGCTGAAAGCATGAAGACACAAAACAGATAAAACAATGTGCGGTCTAATGGCCAATTGTGCTTAAATGTCAATAAGCGCAGCTCAAATAACGTAGTGACTATCCGAATCTCGCAAATCATTACCCAAATTCATTTCGTCGTTTTTTTATTAGCGCTAAACTGGCGACCATTGTGATTCGGCAAAATTCTGATACAAAAAACTTATCTTAATAAACTCATCACTCGTCACAATAGCTTTTAATATGCTGATTTACAGCTTGTTAAGTTGTGATGAGTTGCTTTCCGTACTCATCACGCAACAGACCGTTTACCTCGGATGTGATGAGTTGGAAATGCAACTCGTCACACTCTAAAGCCTTGACTACAAGGCCCTTATGCAGCTTTGTGATGAGTGATGAGTTTTTTCTTAAAATCTTTTTCATATCTCTTTTCCTTTTTGCGTCGTTACATGGCCATGCAGCTTGTAAAAGCTGTCCTTTTACATCGTAAAACACCACGTTTCATCATCTAAAAGCATACCTTTTCCAATGCCGTTTGCCGTCTTTTATGTCCCAACCGGTAATTAATATTCAGCAATGTTAATGCTTTATGTTATTGGTCTGCCTGTGCTTTTGCCTTATCTTAATAGTCTTTCCGTTTGCTTTTTCGCTGGCATAATGGGCTGTGTCAAGAAAAAACGTACGAAAAGACCTGCAAGGATGGCTGAGAGCATAAATCACCTTGTTTAATTAAAATCTATTTGCCTGACGACGAACTGTGGCCATATAATATAAGGTGTATGTATTGCCCGCATACTCTATGCGCCTCGGATCTGCGCCGTAGGATGCGAAGTCACCTATCTTTGATACGATGCGCTGTGAGCCTATATAGATGTGCTTGGTGTAGCGTCCGCCCTGATTTGCCACGAGATAAGGACTCACGTAGAGTGAGAACCTGGCCGTGTTGGTGCGTCCGCCGGCAAACCCGGAGTTCACATACACCTGCTCGCTCTCACCGCTGGTCTTCACCGTGCGCTCGCCGTCAGCGTCATACCAGTAGTTGGTCACGAATCCGTCGTCGTCAGAGGCCAGCAGATGGTTCTCCTCGTCCCATTTCAGTTTGCGTTCATGGGCTCTTTCTAACTATGTCCGTTGTATAGGTCTAAAGTATTTTATCGGCTATAACAAGGGCTGAAGATGGAGTCTGCCTGCAGGAGATCCGTCAGATGACAGGTCAAGACAACGGGAAGATATCCCCATACCTTAAATTGATGGCTGACCGTAAGATTATAGATAAGACGTCCAAAACACAGCGGGGAGGTATATATACTATTGCAGACCCGCTGTTTAGATTATGGCTGCAAACTAATGTATAAATTCTTTTGGGAGAATGAATGTGTTTTTTCACTCCCTTATTCCAATATTGGTTCCTTTATCTGAAACAGGGCATCCTGATAGTTCTAATATTTAGAATTATTGATGTAAATACTGTTAGTTTTAGCTATTCTATGCAGTTCAAAAATTATCATAAAGACAAATTAATAAATATGCTACGACATTGCCTCACTTCTTGCATATTGTATAAATCTCGAGTATGAATAGCCATCGAATGCTTAGATTTTGGATATAATACATAGTCAGTCTGATGCCTAGAGGCTATGATGCATGGCACGCTTATATCTGAATATTATTAATGTGCATCATAAATATTTATTAGTTTTAATAGATTAATGTATTAATGATAATGGCTACTAATAAAGTGAAAATATCAAGATTCGTTTTTTCCCATATATTTTTTAAGCTCATAAAAGGTATGCACAAAATAAACAACAATAACAGATATACAACCATCAATAAAAATCCAATAATTAATTTTAGAATAGAACTACTATCGTATGTCTCCAAAGATGCAAAACTAAGACAAGGCAGGATAACACTGCATATAAAGGTCAAACACCAAAGTATGTAACGTACAGTTAATAAATAAATATTTTTTATAGAAACAGACCCCATGCTATATATACAAATATTGATAAAAAAACAATTAAATGGACAATTCTGCATATCTTATTATTGGTAATTAAAAATTTATCTATAATTGAAATTGTTGAAATGGATAAAACGCCAATCGCAAATTTTTCATACCATAATAAATTTGTCACCATAATAATATATGTAGATAAACAGAGAATTAAAGTAAAGATATAAGCAGATAATTTCATAAAAAAAGAGTTTTTGTTATTAGCCATGAAGGAACATTATAAACAAATGTCACTTCATGGCTAAATTAAACTATTTAAGCTTAATAATTTTATTCTTTGGTATATTATTTATGTCGATTTTGTTTAAATCTTGTTTTAATTCATTAAAAATATTTTTGTCATTTGTTGAACCATGTGAATACATTATACTTTCAAATCCTGATTTGAATCTTTCTTTTATTATTTGAATATCAGTTCCTTTTATAAAATGATTTTTTGTTATGAAATCATGGTCATAGGAATATTGTATCGTTAAAGGTTCTAAAGGTGTTGAGAATTCATCACCCTCATCTGCTGACAAATGTATAATTATGTCAACAGAAATACCTTTACTTATGAGATAATCGGCCATTCCTGCGCCAAAAGCTGAACCTTCACTATGCGTAACGAAATGTATAGATTCATGATCTTCTAAATCAGAAACAATATTTTCAAAATTATTCTTAGCATATTTTTGTCCCAATTTAAATCTATCTTCACCAGATTGGTCAAAACCAATTAATGATGAGCCATCTACATAAAGACTATTCCTTTTTCCTGATTCGTTAAAAAATGATAATGCAGCTTCGGTAAATCCTTTGTTCCAATAGTTTCTTCCACCTTCTTTGGGCCCTAGATTCCATGATATGCTTTTCCCTATAAAAGGAATTTTTATTCTTCTTTGAGCAAATCGAGACCAATGGCCATTAACAAAAATTGTTTTTTTACCATTTGGATCAATTGCATTAACTGGATTATTAAAGGTATAACTATAGGAGGAAATAAATGGATAATCATTTTCTGCAGGATCAGTACTAATCCACAAACTCAGCCTTGAGTCATAATACCTCGCACCATAGTAATACAGTCCCGTCTCCTCATCAAATTCCTTCGCGTTGAAGAGGTAAGGCGTATTCCAGATGTTATTTCGCTCTTCAATGAACACTTCACCGAACGGTACGTACTCTATGTGTTGCACCACTTCGCCATCCAGGTTGGTGATGTAGCTGCTGCTACCCAGATGATCGGAATGGTAGTAGAACTGCAGGTTCTCGTAGGCGTCGCCTTCCTGGAAGTTGTCCTCCAGTGCCTTTGCCATGGCACGTGTCTGGGCTGCTTCCATCGAGCCGTCGTCACAGCAGAATCCATCACCGTCTACATAGTCGTCATTGTCCGTTCCGTTGTACGGCACCCCAAATGTAGCATAATTTTCTTTGATTGCCTGCAGTTGTTGACTATATTTAACATCATAGTCCACATTTACCGCGTCGGCCCGCGCACGCCTGTAATACGGCCCATGCTGTCGATGTTGGTCACGACCGTGCCGTTGCCCAGCTGCTGCGTTATCTGCGTAAGGTGGTCGGGATCGTTGGTGTCGTATACAGGTCGTTTCATGTCAAAAATTTTATGGCATCTTAGAGGCAGCTCTTTTGAGCTGCAAAAGACGACAAATTGAAGCTTAAAAAGCCATCGAATGCAAGCTATTTGACCGTCTCTTTTTATTGCTATCTGATATAACTGTTATTTATTATTCATTCATAGGAAACTTCAATGACATTTTTTGTATAAATTTATTTTTTCCACAACGACACCTATGTCGCATATACTACTTTCAGTAAAAAACATTTTATATATTACCAATGCTTACGAGCAAACTCAAAAAAAGTTATAACTTTTTTGTCTATAGATTCAAAATCTATACCGTTTTTGTTTAAATAATAATAAATTATTTCGTTATTTAAACGCTCGCGAATTTGTCTTTTTTTATAAAAGTTTACATTTTCAAAAGGTAAGGCATATCCCTTTTCATAGAATATCCATTTATCCTCCTTATACACTTGAATCAATCTTTCATTTTCACTTTGATTCAAATAATAAAACATATATTTGGGATATGTCAAATTATTTGACATAGCACACATTATCAAATTACATTCTAATTTTATTTGGATCTGCTTACAAAGATTTATTAATCCATCTTCATAGTTTGAAATAAAAAAGATTTTATCTTTATAAAATTCATTTTTCCAACAACAAAATCTTGGTAAATGTTTTCCCCCACTTGGAGGATTGATGAATTTATCAATGTCAAAAATGTTGTTATATATATCCGCTTTTTTTTCTTTTAGCTCAGATTTATATATTATTTTTATTGCATCGAGGATTTTATTAAAATCCTCGATGCAAAAGATAGAAAATACACAATAATTAAAGTTCGTAATCATTTTATCTTATAAAATTTATTTCTTGAGTTTGGATCATTTTTTTGTACAATATTTTTATGGTGTCTTAATGAACTACTTCGAGTATCATATTCAATATTTGTATGTTTACCTTGTTTATCGAATTGGATGTCAGGCCGATTATTACCTACGATATTACCATCAACATCAACTTGTTTTTGATTTTTCCTTATATTTGTCACATCTTTGTCTTTTTTCAAGATATTTATCATGTTATCAATTTTTTCGTTGTGTTTTTTTGCCTCCATGTGGTTTTGCATTACCATCATTAGGCTTAATTTTAGAATTACTACTATTCAACAGTTTTCTACCTTTTTCGGCATTATTATTAAAATCTGTTCCAACAACGAGGTCTACTCCAGCTTTTATTTTATCCACAAAAGATGATTTACCATCAAATATAGTGTACAAATCTCCTGCTATGTCTGAAATTTCATCAAGTCCAGCTTGTTTTAATTCCTTAATTGCTAATCGCCCTGTTTTCTTAAATATTTTATATGCCCTCCGTACATATTTAGCGGCAACAATAGCTCCTTTTATTGACTTACCATCATAATCTATAAAAAATATTGGATTATTTGCTACAAAACAATAAGCAGATAGATTGGGATAATCTTCTTCCAATGGGTCTGTACTTATCCATACGCTCAACCTTGGGTCGTAGTACCTCGCACCATAGTAATACAGTCCCGTCTCCTCATCAAATTCCTTCGCGTTGAAGAGGTAAGGCGTATTCCAGATGTTGTTTCGCTCTTCAATGAACACTTCGCCGAACGGCACGTACTCTATGTGTTGTACCACTTCACCGTCCAGGTTGGTGATGTAGCTGCTGCTGCCCAGATGGTCGGGATGATAGTAGAACTGCAGGTTCTCGTAGGCGTCGCCTTCCTGGAAGTTGTCCTCCAGTGCCTTTGCCATGGCACGTGTCTGGGCTGCTTCCATCGAGCCGTCGTCACAGCAGAATCCCTCGCCGTCTACATAGTCGTTATTGTCCGTTCCGTTGTACGGCACTCCAAATATATGAAAAAAAACTGTAATTTTATTCTTTTAAAGCAAAAAATGTACTTTTATCATAGAGGATTTGCTGTCGTAGCGATGTTATTGCAATATTGGAAAGAAAGCTAGTTTTGTCGTGCTGTCTGTTTATATATAATCAACGTGCCTTCCGTCCATTCCGGTTAATACAAACGAATGGGACGGAAGGCAGGCTGATGCAGAGTGCTGTTTAGTGCAATTCCTTAGCTTGTTTTTAAGTCTTATTTCGTGCCATAGCTTTATTTCGTGCCGTAGTTCCGGCTGTGCTATTGCTGCTGCGCCTGACGCTTTTCGGCTCTGTATTCCTTTGGCGTCATGTCATATTTCTTGCGGAAGCACTTGCCGAAGTAGCCTGCGTCGCGGAAGCCCACAGAGTAGGCTATCTCTGTTATGCTGTCGTCGGTAGTCTCTATGAGGCGTGCAGCCTTGGTCAGCCTTATCTCCTTTACGAGGTCTACCGGGGCAAAGCCCGTCAGGCTCTTCAGTTTCTTGAAGAAGGCAGAGCGGCTAAGACCTATCGTGCCGGCTATGGTGTCGATGTTGAAGTCGTTAGAGTTGAGGTTCTCCTCAATAATCTCATGAATCTTGTGTACAAACTCGATGTCCTTCTTCACGAGGTGCTGTTCGTAAGAGTCGTTGGCTGCCTCGGCCGTGCTCTCCACGGTGGTCTGCACCACCATCTTGCGCTGGAAGATGCGCTGCTCCTCGAGCAGCTGGTTTATTCTGGCCATGAGGTGACTGCTGCTGAAGGGCTTTGTTATAAAGGCGTTGGCTCCGCTCTTTATGGATGTCAGCTTGTCTTCCTCGGTGTTCTTTGCCGTGAGCACGATGACGGGTATGTGGCTGATGTTGAAGTCTTGTCTTACGTTGCGCAGCAGCTCCATGCCGTCCATGCCAGGCATCATGAGGTCGGTTATTATTATGTCGGGGTGGTGCTGATAAATCTTCTTAAGTCCTTCCTCGCCGTCGTGCGCCGTAAACACGTTGTATTTGTTGCTTCGCAGCTGCAGCTGCAGCATGCGGCACATGTCGATGTTGTCCTCTATGAGCATTATCGTAGGCAGGTCGTCCTGCGGCTCTTCCGCTTTCTGCTCCTGCGTGTCCTGTTCTGCTTCGGCCTCGTCAGCTGTCTTGCTGCCAGCCGTATTGTCGTCGAAGTAGACCTCGATGTCCTTCTCGTCGAAGTGTTCGCGGCCAGTAGGCAGTTCAACAGAGAACACCACACCCTTGCCGCCGTCGATGTTTTCGGCCCATATGCGTCCGTGGTGCATGTTGACATACTCTCTCGACAGCGAAAGGCCGATGCCCGTGCCGGCGTAGGCGTTGTCGTCAGACGTCTTGTTGCTTGCCTGCGAGAAGCGCTCGAATATTACCTCAAGCTGCGACTTTGGTATGCCCACTCCGTCGTCTTCAACCCTTATCGTACACATGTGCCTGTCGTAGTCGTGCTCGAGCGCTATGCATATCTTGCCTCCCTCGCCGGTGTACTTGAAGGCGTTGCTCAGCAGGTTGTTGAGCACTATGGCTATCTTTTCGGCGTCGCACCATGCCGTAACGTGTTCTTCAGCCTTGTCGAACACGAAGGCTATGTCGCGCTCTTCGGCATGCATCCTGAACTCCTGCATGAGCTGCTCTATCATGCTGTTGAGGTCGACATACGACACGTGCATCTTCATCTTGCCGTTCTGAATCTTGCGGAAGTCGAGTATCTGGTTTACCAGCTGCAGCATCTTGCGCGCGTTGCGGTCGATGAGGCTAATATACTCCTTGCCCGTAGGGCTCAGCTTCTCGGTGTTCTTCAGTTCCTCTATCGGGCCCTTTATGAGCGACAGCGGCGTGCGCAGCTCATGGCTGACGTTGGTGAAGAAGCGTATCTTCAGTTCGGCCAGACGGTCGTTGATATACACCTCGTTGCGCATCTTTATCATGTACATCACGAGACGCAGCGCACCGTAGAGAGCCAGCAGCGCCAGCAGGGTGTATATGGTGTAAGCCCACCATGTGGCCCACCACGGCGGACTGATGATTATCTCGATGACGCGTTCGGGCGAGTTGTTGTCGTTGACCTTAACCCTGAACTTATAGTGGCCCGGCGGCACGTTGGCATACGAGGCTATGCGGTTGGTGCCGCTGTTGTGCCATTCGTCTTCGTATCCGTCGAGTATGTAGGTGTAGGGTATAAGGCTGTTGTCGGCGTAGTAGGGTGCCGAGAACTCAATGGTGAATGTCGACTGGTCGTGGTCGAGCACAATCTTGTCGGCATACTTCAGCGAGCCTTCGAATATCGGCGGGTTGAAGTCCCACAGCTCGCGGTTGACCACCTTGAAGTTGGTTATGAAGGTGGGGTATCGGGCGTCGTTGTCGTTTCTTACTGCCTCATGGTCGAACGACAGCAGGCCCTGGCGGCTGCCTATCAGAATGGTGCCGTTGTGCAGGCATATCGATGTGTTGTCCTCGATGTTCACCTCGGGGAAGCCCGCAAACCTGTCGTAGCTCTTCAGGTAAGACGAGCCCTGCTTCATGCTTGCCAGTCCGTTCTCGGTGCATATCCACAGGCAGTGGCTCTTGTCCTCGACGATAGACGATATTACGTCGCCGCCCTGCTTTTCGTTTATCATGTATGTCTTCAGCACGGGCTGGCGGTTCTTCTCGTCGTAATATTCTATCTTGTTGAGGCCGCTGCCGAATATGCCCATCCAGATATATCCCTTGTGGTCTTTATACATCGTGAAGATGTCGTTGTCGGTTATTCCCGACTTGTGGCTTTCGCGGTAGGTCTCAAACTTTATGTCAGACGGCTTGCTGAACTTTCCGTCGAACGACATCAGTCCGTCTGTTGTGCCCACCCACATGCGTCCGTTGCGGTCTTCGGTTATGGAGCGCACGTCTGTGTATAGCTCGTAGCGCGGATACTGCCTGAACCCGTTGCGCTTGTTTCTGAATATTATTCTGCCGCCGCGTTCCTCTATGAGGTTCAGTCCGCCGTAGAAGGTGCATACCCATATGCGCCCGCGGCTGTCCTGATAGGTGTAATACACGCGGTTGCTGCTCAGCGAGTTGCGGTCGCCCCGCTTGTTGGTATACCGTGTTATGCGCAGTCCCTGTGGCGCCATGGCGTCGGGCGTGGCCTTTATCAGTCCGGCGCCCTTGGTAGAGAACCAGTAGTTGCCCTTCTTGTCTTCCATTATGTGGTAGACTGGGCCTATCTCGTTGCTGCCGAACTTTCGCTTTATGTTCCTGGTCTTCAGGTCCATGCAGAACAGCTCGCCCTTGCGCGTGCCTATCCAGAGGTCGCCGTTGCGTGCCTGATATACGGCGCGTATGCCGTTGTTGTCGCTGTCGTTGTCGGTTATGAGAATCTGCGGGAACATAAACCTGAAGTTGTATCGCGGGAAGCACACCTTGTAGACACCGCTGCTGGTGGACGACAGCCACAGGATGCCGTTTGCGTCGATGTCGATGTCAAAGAAGTGAGGCTCCGACGTGTAGTTGCTGAAGTCTTTCTGCCGGTTGATGTTCTGCACCATCCTTGTCTGATGGTTGTAGCGCCACACCTCGCCGTTGCGCATCAGTATGAACAGGCCGTTGGCGCCAGTGTCTCTGAACTTCATCTCGGCAAACAGGCTGTCTGTGGGCATGGTGAACGTCTGCGACGTGGCTGTCTTGGGGTCGTGGCATATAAGCAGGCCCCTGCCGGAGCACAGCCACAGCTTGTTATATTTGTCGGTGAACGACTGCGTGATGCCCGATGCCTGCGATGTTATGAGCCTCGGAGCCGAGCCTCTGGCAAAGGAGTAGAGCCCGTCTTTCGTGGTGAAGTACACCTTGCCGTCGATGATGTTTATGCTCGACACGGCCGACTGCATCCCCCTGAAGGCATATTGGTCGGTGTGACCGTTGGCGGTGTTGATGATATACAGGATGCCGCGTGCAGTTCCGATGCACAGATACTGCTTCTTTTTCTTGAAGCACGTTATGTCTCTGTCTTTTATCCTGCCCAGCAGCGGGGCGCTGTTTTTCTTCGTAACGATGTTGAGCACCAGACTCCTGCTTATCCAGTAGACATAGCGGCTGTTTTCGCCCAGGATGTTGGTCTTCAGTTTCATTGTGGCTGGGTCGATGTGGCGCCGCGAGTCGAATATCTTTCTCACCTCAATCTTCTTCTCCTCGTTGACGTATGCCTCAAACACGTCCTTGTTGCGCGTCAGCAGCATTATGTGGCCGTTGTCCATGGCCTGTATCTTTATCACCTGCACGTTGCGCGACTGCTTTTTCAGTTCGTTGTATATGTCGTGGTAGGTTTCGTCATACTTGTTGAACATATACAGATGGTTGTCCGTGTTGCGTATCCACAGATATCCGTTCTTGTCGCCTATGATGTTGCGCACCTTGCGCGGCGGCATGTCCGACCTGTGGTTGGTGCGTGTTATGAAGGGCGTGAACGTAGTGCCGTCGAACGAGCACAGGCCGTGCCATGTGCCGAACCACACAAAGCCGTCGCCGTCTTTCTGCGCGCAGTACACCGTGTTGCTTGGCAGTCCGCTCTCCTTGGTGTAGTGCTCCACTATCATGTCGGGCTGGGCCGCGGCGACAGCGGGTAATAACGTTATCAGCAATATAAGGCGCAACAGGGATTTCATCTTTATATGGTGTTAATTTTTTTGATTCTGTAAGTTGTTTAGAGATTAACAAAATGTAAGGTGATAGTCAGCCGGCGCCGTGATGCAGGCATCCGTGTCCAATGGCGTCAGACTGCCGTATATAGCTCGTATAAACTTGTCTTGCAAAGATAATAACAAAAAAACATCTGTGCAAGAATTAAGTGATGAAAATGTCTGTGTGTCAGATTATTGGTGAGCGGCGTATATCCTGTGGCTATTGTTTTTCAGTCTTGTCGTGCCGGTTCTGTTTGCCCGTTCTGCAGCGGCCCCACGGCTCCGTCTGCCTTTTGTCATTTCGGCTTACGTCTGCGGTCATGCCCGCGGCATGCTGGCATTCAGCATCAGTTGCAGGCAGCGTATAGGTATCCGTAGGGAATCTTTGAGTTTCTTCTCACAGAAGCTCTTTTGATGAGTTATATCCTACATGTTGTTATGGACTGTTTTTGCTCTATTAAAACTGTCGATGCAAAGCAGATTGTTCTTTCCGCAAAACCATTGTGACACATGCATTCTGTCCATAGCCAGTGACACGGCCAGACTACCTGCAATAATGATTGCTACGGCTATGATAAAAAACAAAATGCCTGTTGGATCGAATTTGAATATCTTTACAAGAGGTTTTGTAAGAATTGTGAACATTGGTGAAAATAATAATATGGATAATGTATTTTGACCAATGAAGTGGCTAAGTGTTTTTATTTTGTCAGGCAGATGTCCATATGCTGATAGCGAAAGGCATATTATGAGATATGTCATGGCCACGCCTTTTAATGTGTATTTATACAGATTGTCAGGGGTAGCGCACAGCAGCAGAAACGGTATTACTGCTAATACAGACGGCCGGAAAAAAGAAGTGAACATTATGCCGCTTTGCCTTATTGCCGCACCGGCAAGAAAGTATATAGCATTTTCCATTGCCATTATATGCAGTATATCAGACAACAGCCAAAAACTTATTCCGAGAACAATCAGCAGCGACACCGTGTTAATTCTTTGCTTTAATGTGTTAACGGCGTAATATGCGATATAACAGACAATTAAGGTATGCAGATACCAATACGGACCGAGAGGATGCAGCAGCAGCTTTTCGGCAAAAATGCTGGGTGTGAGTTGGCTTATATGTTCACGTATGGGAAGTATTGATGCCATTATAATATAGCCTGATTCCATTATTGCGTAAGGAACGGCGAGCCATTTTATATGTCTTGCCAGTTTGGTCAAGGGCTTGTTCATATTGGCCAAGTATCCGGAAATAAGCAAGAATACAGGCATTACAAATGTCAGGATGACAGCTTTGGCATAAGGAAATTTCTCCTCGAAATACACCAGGTGCATCAGAAGCATTAATATTATGAATATGCTTTTCAAATAGTCTAATTGTTGTATACGGTTTTGCATTTTTCGAGTGATATATAGAATATTTAAGGTTTAATATGTTGTTTCATTGTTTTCATTCGTGTTGTTTGGTGTTAATGTTAATTTATATACAAAATTAGGCGTTTTATAGTTACGATATATGTTTTTTTGTTAAATTATACAAAATGGTGTATTGGCTTGAATAATGATAAAACTTTAGCCAATCGTTATAGAATTTTATATTATTATGCGTATTTTAATTATGTAGTATGTTATAATTTGTTTTTTTGTTTCTTGTCTTTTAATTGTTTTACGTCGTTTTCTTTTTTTAATGGCATGTACCGATGGGATGATGATCTTGGGCACGTTTATTGCCTGTTGAGAACTTGGCAGGCAGAAAACTTTTTGATTTTGACGCTCTCAGAATGGCCTTCGTCAGCGCAGACACGGCTTTCGGACGGAAAAACGCTGAAATTTCATGATTTTGTTAAGTTGTTGATATAGCGTGATTTATGCCGATAGAGATGTCAGAGCGTGAATGTTAAAAAATATAACTCGGCCACTTACGGGTGAAAAACAATAGGTTTTTGCCTCGTAAGTCATTGACTTGTGCCTCTAAAAAGCCTGATTAAGGGCATTAAAACCATTGGTCTGGGGGTGTCAGACGGCGTTAATTGTAAATCAAAGTTAAATCCTGATGGCTTGAATGTCTGTTTCTTTAACATCCGTTATAAGTCCGTTTTCTATTTTAAAGAAAACTCTGTACATGAAAAATGTAAAGACTTTTCTATTGCGGAGCTGGCGTTTCTGCTCCGTTTCGCTGTCATCAGTCTGGCTTGTGCAGACGAAATGCCCCGCTGCACATGCACCATTGCCGCATGGCTGTTGCGGCAGATGCTGTGTGTAGCGGGGCAGGGCATGGTTGTGGCCGATAATTGCGGCCGTTAGTGTCAGTTGAATATCTTGACGCCTATGAACAGCGTGCGCGGCTGAGTGGGGCCATAGAAATATTTCGAGTCGCGGTCGGCACCCTTGTCAAGGTCCTTCTGAAAGGCGTTGAATATGTTGTTAACGCCGCCGTTGAACTGCAGTTTCAGATGGTCGTTCAGCACGAAGGTGTAGTTGAGCTTCAGGTTCAGGTCCATGAAGTCGGGCGTCTTCTCCATTCTGTCTTTCTCTATGTATCCCGCGAAGTGGGGCACGAGCATGCTGCCCGTATAGACACCCGACACGGCGAAGTCGAAGTTTTTGAGCGGAGCCGACGTGAAGGTGAAGTAGCCGTAGCAGTCGGGCGTGCGCGTCATGCGTTTTGTGGGCGCCACGTCGGGGTCGCTGCTCCATGCCAGCGCCTCGGTGTAGCGGCTCTGCTGCACGGTGAATCCCAGCTGCAGCTGCGCCTCCTTGCCGTGGGCTATCTTATAGTCGATGTTGGCTCCGTAGACTCTTGCCCCGTGGCCGTTGCGGCGCTCCTGTATTTTGGTGCCCGTGGTCTCGTCGAATCCTGTCTCTTCGAGATAGAACACGTCGTTGAGCATGGTGTAGAAGCCCTCTATGAGCAGGTTAGAGCTGAAGTGTCCCAGATTGAAAGCCCAGTCAACTGAGCCGCTGAAGCTGTTTGAGCGTTCGGGCTTCAGTCCGTCTGCCAGCTTTATCATCATTGCCTCGCCGCCCACGGCAGCCACGTGCAGGTCTTCGTCGTAAGCCTGCGGCGCCCTGAATCCGGTAGACCATGTCAGACGGCCCTGCAGCCTGTCGGTGGGTTTCCACAGCAGGTTGACGCGCGGACTGAATATCACGTTGTCCACGAGGTTGTGCTTGTCGAGCCTGAATCCGGCAAGCAGCGTCAGGTATCTCATCTTCCATTCGTTCTGCAGGTACGCCCCGGCAATCCTCACATACTGTTTCAGGTCGCGGCCGTAGCCCGTCATGACGTCGTGAAGTCCGTTAAACTGATATTCAAAGCCTCCCGTCAGCGTGGCAGGCGAAAACAGCAGACGGTCGAAGTTGCCCGAGTACATGGCTCCGCCCACGGCCGTAAGGTCGTCGGTGGTGCCGTATGCGTTGGCGTCCATGCCCGCGCCGTAGTAGCTGTTGCGGTCGGTATGCTGCACCGAGCCGTACAGCGACAGCTTGTGCTTGTATTCGTTCATGAATATGTCGTAGGTCAGTCCGCCGCTGTTTATCACGTGGCGTGTCTGCTCGGTTATGTCGGTTTCGTGCGGCTGCAGGTCAAACTTGTTGCCTCCGCGGCGGAATTCGTTTGTCGTGTGGTATTCAACGCTGAGGCGACTGAACTGCGTGGGGCGGTAATATCCCCTCAGTCCGAAGGTGTTCATGTTGAGCTTGCCCAGCTCGGAGAAGCCGTCGCCGTCGGCGTCATAAGGGTTGCGGTTTCTGTAAGCCTGGTAGAATGCCACGCCGTATGTGCGGTCCTTCGACACGAGCGAGGCGTTGGCGCCGAAATACTGCTCCCATGTCTTGCCGCCGAGGTTCGACATCGTTGAGTTGACCTGGAACGAGTTGTTTATCGGGTCCTTGGTTATTATGTTGATGGTGCCGCCCACGGCGTTGGCTCCAAACAGCGCCGAGCCTCCGCCGCGCACCACCTCTACGCGCTCGATCATGCTTACGGGTATCTGCTCCAGTCCGTACACGCCCGACAGCGCGCTCATAACGGGGCGACTGTTGATGAGCAGCTGGGAGTAAGGACCCTCAAGACCGTTGATCCTAACCTGCGGAAAGCCGCAGTTCTGGCAGTTGTTCTCCACGCGCAGTCCCGACTGGTAGCTGAGCGACTTGGCAAGGTCGGTAGAGTTGACCGTCTCAAACAGCTTGCTGTTCATCACGTTCACCACCACGGGGGCTGCCTTGCGGTTGGTCTCGTTCCTGTTGGCCGACACCACCACCTCGTCCATCATTATGTCCTCTTTCTCCATCACGAAGTGCAGGTCAACGGTATATTCGTTGCTCACCACAACGGTCTTGGTCTGCGAGGCATAGCCCATGAGTTGCACCTTCAGCGTGTATTTGCCTGCCGGCACATTCTTAAGGCGGAAGTGGCCATCGTCGCCCGTAACGGTACCCATGCCGTTTTCCACAATCAGCACCGTGGCGTAGGCCAGGTTTTCCTCTGTTCCTTTCTCAATGACGTGTCCTGTTATGATGTTGCCCTCTTTCACCGTACTTGGTTCAACGGGATGGGCCATCCCTGCCAGCGGGCACAGCAGGCCCGCCAGAAATAATAGTATTTGTTTCTTCATTTATTTCTTAAAAAATACGTAATATCCGGCCATGACGGCACGGCATGCCTGCGTCGTCACAGCATAAATAATAATGTTGAGATAAACCCTGATCGGTCATCGGGCCGTTTGGAGGTTATTAATGCCATAGGATATAACCTTACCGGCCGTATTTTCGCTTTCTTGTTGCCGTCATGCCGTCTGCTTTTTTGCAGGCATAGTTCACCATGCCGGCAAAAAGTCATACGTCAGTCAGCCCAATGCAAAACAAAAATCCAACCGAATGCCAACGGCCGATTTCGGGATAAAATGATTTATGAAAATGAAGAAACGGGAGGTGCGCGCAGATATATGCCCGAATTGTAGTCGGGCGTGGCATGTGCCACCGTATATTCGCTGTAGCTTGTGTGAATAAACTTCACGTCGGGCGCCTCAATCTCGGCGGCAGGTCCGGCTTCGAGCGAATTAAAATGTGTGAGGTGATGCAGCACGAGCGTCTGCCCCGTAGGGTGGCTGTGCTTGTCTTTAAAGGGATGTGAGTGAACCACCATCACGCCGTTGACCACATGCACGTGGGCATACACCGAGATTATGGCATAATAAGCCATAAACACGGTAAGCAGCATGGCAGCGCATGCTCTTGTCAGCGTTCGTGAGCGTTGTGTCATATCCGGCGGCAAAGATACATATAAATTATGAAATAAAAAGATAAACGCAAAAAAATAAGAATTAATCTGCTGTCGGAAAAGGTATTGTTTTTCTCTATGACCTATATATTTTTTCAGATTAACGGGCGGTAATACGAATAATTTTATATATTTGCAGACATGATGTCGGATGGCAACAATCGTAACATACTCAGGCCGATGCCTTAAATAAAATATGGAGAACTTATAAAAACTTATAAATTATGATGGAAACAATGCCAAAACCATTTGTCGCCATAACATATTACGCGTTATACATTCTTGGCGTATTGATACTTGTACCGGCCATTGTTTATGTTGCCGGCTGGATTTTTGAGAATTACGTACTCAACAACAACATGCCGATAGAGGATGTCATGCAGTCGGGCAGTATGGACAGCGCCACGCTGATTTTGAGCAATCTGTTTATCGCCGTACTCTTTCTAAAGAGAAAATATGTGAAGCTGCCGTCTTTCGGTCAGCATGGCTCAGATAACTCTCCGGCATCAGTCTATCTGCTGGCAATGCTGATGATGTTGGTTTCAATATTGCCGCTCAACCTTTTTGTCTCGGCCCTAAACCTAAACGACTATAGCGAGGCCGTTGCAGCTGACGGACAGCTCTCTTTTGCAAGTATAATAGGCATCAGCATACTGGCTCCGCTGGCAGAAGAGATAGTGTTTCGCGGAGGTATAGAGGAAAAACTGCTTCAATGGAAGACTAATCCGTGGATAGGTATTCTGATTTCTGCCTTTATGTTCGCAATACTGCATTTCTATCCGAGCCTGATTATCGGCACGTTCATAAGCGGAATACTTTTAGGCTGGGTTTATTATAAAACGCGCAACGTCATGGTGTGCTTCGGCATGCACCTGGTAAACAATTCTGCATCATGCGTCATAGACTATATAAGCCCCGGCAGCAGTTTCTATGCCGACATAATGAATCAGACCAGATTCATCATTATCGCCATATTCTGCCTGCTGATATTGGTTGCCTTAATTAATAGATTCAGAAGAATTTCATAAAAAGTTTCTGGCAGAAACACACCGCTTTTGCTTGATTTTTTGATGTTACAAATATAATGACAGTTTGATAACGCAATATAATGACAGGTGATATTCTTTTAATGTGAATATAATATGAAAAACAAAATAATTCTGTTGTTGTTTGGTATGTTTGCGTTTGTGGCAGATGTTGTGGCTGCAGAAACATCACGATATGTGGAGTTTGCCCGCACGTATGGCATAGTCCGTTACTTTTCGCCCAATCCATATACACAGGACTGGTCGGAAAGCGACTGGATGAAAGTGTGTGCGCTGCTTGCAGACAGGGCGGAGACGCAATCCCTAGAGACATTGTTCAAGCCGCTTGCCCCTACAATGTCGTTCACTGCTGTGCCTGTTTCGTCCTCGGGTGAAAATGACACATGCTCAGGTGGCCGTGCCATGTATTACAGCTATAGCGGTTCGGGCGAGCTCAATGTTCCTTTTCTTGCCAAGCTGCTTATGCCCGGACTTGCCGACTATATACCATATTACAAAAAACTCTCAACGATTTCCGGCAGCACTGATACGGCAGTCGTGCCTTTGGCATGCAGATATTACTCTTATCCTGTTGGCAAAGGGAAATACCTTAACGTACAGCATGCGCTGCCCGAAGAAAAGTTTGACGGCAAGGCAACACGCCGTTTGCTTGCAGACGCAAAGGACTATTGGAAGAATCATCAGATTGACGATAAGGCTTTGTCAAAAAGAAGGCGATTCATTTTCGGACTGCTGTCGGACAAGGCGGTGAGAGTGGCTGATATAACAGTACGCTGGAATATTGTAAGACATTTTTATCCGTATTACGAAGAAGACAGTCTCGATTGGGACAACCAGTTGGAAAGATATCTGCAAAAAGCCGTTCAAATGGCAGGCGTAAATTCTTTTGAGTCGCTTGTGGAATGGTATGATACGCTTTGCCGCTTTATGAATCCGGTGAAGGACGGGCATATGTTTGTGCGTAGAGATATGAATGTTTCAGGTATCATGTCAACATATCTGCCCGAATTTTACGCTGAAGCCGAGACAAAAGCGGTGAACGACACGCTGCTTGTAAGGATAGGGACAGACGGCAAGCAACCGTGGCGCATACTCCATGCTGTCAACGGTCAACAGGCATCTGAGCGTTTGCTGTATTGCAGGCAGATAACCAATGCCGCCACAGAAGCCCATCGCGACAAAATGGCTGTGGAAAAGATGCTGTCTTCAGCCGAATACGGTAAGCCTTTTGTTATTCAGACTGTCAATGCTTCGGGAAAGGCATATGAGGACACTCTATATGCACGGAGCCAGAATATTCCGAAGCTGGAGAAGGAAAAACAGCCTATAAGGAAATTAGAGAACGGAATACTGTATGTAGACGCCACTTCACGCGAGCTGAACGAGAAACTTTTTATGTCGGCATTGACGCCCGATGTCAGAGGGTTGTGTTTCGACCTGCGCGGACTTCCTACTTATCAGTTTGAAGACATTCTGGCTCATCTGATTGCATCCGACGTAACGGCTCCGGCCACTGAAGTTCCGATAAACAATTTTCCATATCAGCAAAATGTTACATGGCGTGTAAATAGCGAAACGCTAAAGGCGAAACAGCCGTATATAGCCCTGCCTGCAACATTCTTGTGCGATGGAGCAACTGTAAGCTGGGGCGAGACAATATTGATGATGGTGCGTAATTATAAGTTGGGGAAGATTGTTGGGCAGGCCACTGCCGGCACAACGGGTGACATGACGATGTTTGGATTGCCCCTGTTTCCTTTCTCAATGACAGGGATGCTAATGCGTTGCATGGACGGGGAACAGCATCACGCAAAAGGCATTAAGCCCGACATCACAATTCCAGTTTATGCCACAGACTATATGAATGGCTACGACAGAATTTTAAACGTGGCACTGAAAATGGACGAATGAAGAGGATAAAGATATACGGACGGAATTTGAATTGCTGACGGTAATATAATTTATTGTATTATTTCGCTGTTTTGTTATTCCTGTCAGGAATTTTTATTACTTTTGTTCCTGCTAATAACATGGCCCTGAGAGGGGCGGTGTGCCGGTCTCATGGTTATGAGCCGGAGCAATGGGCGTGAGCCTGGCAGAGGTATACGCCATGTAAACGAAAAGCTAGATAAGAACAATGTCAGCAGATAATTCATATAACGGTAAGATTTCTTTCGGCGAGAAGGTAGGCTATTCGTTGGGCGACCTGGCTGCCAATCTGGTGTTTCAGATGATAATGATATATCAGCTGAAGTTTTACACCGACGTGTTCGGACTCAACGGAGCCATTGCAGGCTCGGTGCTGCTTGTGGCGCCTATGGTGAGTGCATTTGCCGACCCGATAGTGGGCATACTGACCGACCGCACAAGCACGCGCTGGGGCAAATATCGTCCGTGGATACTGGCGTCGGCCCTGCCGTTCTGCCTGTTCTACATCCTTGCCTTCCACAGGCCCGACATACAGGACAAGACGCTGCTGGCCGTTTATGCCGCCGTGTCGTATGTGCTTCTGCTGATGATGTATTCGTTCAACAACACGCCTTACGCCTCGCTCGGCGGAGTGATGACGGCCAATATAAAGGAGCGCACAAGCATCAACACGGTGAGGTTTGTGGCAAGCACCATAGCTCAGTTTGCCGTGCAGGGCTTTACGCTGCCGCTGATTGACCGCCTTGGCGGTTCGGATGCGAGTCGCGGATGGAGTCGCACCATTCTGCTGTTTGCCTTCATCGCCTTTATCTGTCTGCTCATAACATTCTTCACCACCAGAGAGCGCATAGCCCAGCCGCCGCAACAGAAGGCAAGCGTTAAGGAAGACGTAAAGGAAACCTTCGGCAACGTGTCGTGGCGCGTAATGTTTGTGCTGTGTCTTGCCGTATATACCTCACTGGCGATGTTCGGCTCGTCGATGAACTTTTATTTTCAGAGCTATCTCGACCAGCGCTCGCTCTATGAGTTTCTGCATAACTTCGGACTTGCCGATACGGAGCGTGAGGCTTATTCGGCAGGCTTCTCGCTGTTCAACATACTCAACGCCATAATGCAGTTTGTCGGTGTGGTGTTCCTTTCGGGATGGCTTGCCGGCAAGTTGGGCAAGAAGACCGTATATATAGTGTGCCTGTCGCTCACCGTATTGTTTCAGGCTCTGTTCTATCTGCCTTCGCCCGACGATGTTGTGCTTGTTTATCTGCTGTGCGTATTGAAGAGTCTGGCCTATGCCCCGACGATACCTCTTATGTGGGCAATGGTGGCAGATGTGGCCGACTATATGGAATATCTCAACCACCGGCGCGCAACAGGCTTCTGCTTCTCGGGCATAATGTTTGCACTGAAGATGGGGCTCGGCTTCGGCGGAGCCTTGTCTGGCATACTGCTGTCGGCATTCGGCTACGTGTCGGGCGGCACAGCCATGCAGAGCAGCGGGGCTGTTGAGGGCATACGCCTCGTGTCGAGCATAGTGCCGGCAGTGGTGTTCGGCATAGCTTTGGCGTCGGTAGTGTTTTATCCCATAACAAAGCGTTTCAACGAGAAGATGCAGGCAGAACTGGCAAAGAGACGCAAAGCGGCAGAAGGGCAGGGCGAATGACCGTTTGCGGCAGTATATAAGAAACAAGAAAAGGAGAAAGGCTGAATATGAACGCTAAACATTATAATGTGGTGGCAGCTGTAATACGCAAGGACGGAAAATATTTCTGCGTGAAAAAGGGCCGCACAAAATACAGTTATACAAGCTACAAATACGAGTTCCCGGGCGGAAAGATTGAGTCCGGCGAAACGCCGCAGGAGGCTTTGAGACGCGAACTTGCCGAGGAACTTGATTATGACATATCTGTAGGCAGCCTGATTGTGGCTGCCCGTCATGATTATCCCGACTTTTCGATAACGCTCAACGCATATTTCTGCGAGCCGCTGTCAGACGGGTTCGTTCTCTCGGAGCATGTAGACTATGTGTGGCTCGGCGCTAAAGAGCTGCGCTCAGTCGACTGGGCAGAGGCTGATCTTGCGGTGGTTAGATGTATTGAAGAGTCAGATTTGCGCTGAAAAGCCATTGATTCTGTCGGCCGTTTTGCCGTTGATGCCAACCTTTTTTGTTATTATTCTGCTGCTTTCAGGTGTAAGTATAAACTGTTGTTTCGGGGTAATCAGGTAGCTCCGCCAAATGTTTCTGTGTCATCATTTTGTGCCGAAAAGTCCTATATTGGCGGTTAATTAATTTGAGCAAATCATATTTTCTGTGAATTGTTTCATCTAATCAGTAAATTAGATACAGCTTTTTTATCTGATTATACGTATTTTTGCAAAAGAAAAAACAGCAGAAATATCGTTGCTGACGATAGTCTGTTAAAGCCGGATGCGCAAGAAACGCTCTACAGCTCTACTGACAACGAAAAAATAAATTATAAAAAGATTACATATTATGAAACTGATTGAGAACACCGAATTTGGCGGCGAACGCCCGTTGTTCGCGTCGCACGACCTGCACATCAACAACGTAACCATACGCGAAGGCGAGTCGGCCATAAAGGAATGCAGCAACATTGTGGCCACTAACTGCCGATTTGAAGGCAACTATCCGTTCTGGCATGTCCACGGATTCACGATAGACAACTGCTATTTTGCCGTAGGCGGACGTTCTGCATTGTGGTATTCAGACCATCTGACAATGAAGAACACCGTGATAGACGCGCCGAAGATGTTCCGCGAGATGAACGACATCGACATCGAGAACGTTGAGATAAACGACGCCGACGAGATATTCTGGCGCTGCAACCGCATCAACGTGAAGAACCTGAAGTTGCACGGCGGCACTTATCCCTTCATGTTCAGCAACGACATATGCATAGACGGCTTTGAGAGCGACAGCAAATACGTGTTCCAGTATGTAAAGAACGTAGAGATACACAACGCCAAGATAACCACGAAGGATGCCTTCTGGGAGGTGGAGAACGTTACTATCTACGACTCAGAGCTTAACGGCGAGTATCTTGGATGGCACTCGCGCAACCTGCGCCTTGTAAACTGCCATATCTCAGGCGAACAGCCGCTGTGCTATGCTCACGACCTGGTGTTGGAAAACTGCACGTTCGACAGTGAGTGCGACAGGGCCTTCGAGTATTCTACGCTCAACGCCGACATACGCGGAGCTATCGCCAACATCAAGAATCCGACATCGGGCGTTATTGTGGCCGACTCAATAGGTTCGGTAACTATCGACGAGAACATCAAGGCACCAGCCAACTGCGAGATAAAGACCAGAGGCTGACATCATTGCTTATGGTGCTGACGCATATAGGGCAACGTGCCGGCCAAAGGGCTGGTGCGCTGCTTTCGGCCTGACAATTATTACTATTTACAAAACAAACTGCCTATGCCACAGCCACCCGGCCGCCTTACGGTAGCTGCAGCCTATTTCCTCATATACGTTGTATGGGGCTCTACATATTATTTCATCGGGGTTTGTCTTCACGACTTTCCGCCGTTCGTGCTCGGCACGGTACGCTTCGCCGTGGCTGGTCTGGCCTTGCTTGCTGTATGCCGGTTGCGTGGCGAGCGGCTGTTGCGCCGTGGACTTATCTTTAAGTCGGCCGTGTGCGGCATCATTCTTCTGTTTGTCGACCAGGGCGTCATCATGTTTGCCCAGCGCTATGTCAGCAGCAGTCTTGTCGCAATAATGGCTTCGTCTACGGCTTTGTGGATAATGCTGCTCGATGTTCCGCAGTGGCGTCGCAATTTCAGAGGTGTCTCCACCGTGGCAGGCATCGTGCTTGGCTTTCTTGGTGTGGCCATGCTCTATCTCGAACAGCTCAACATGCAGCGCCACGGCGGCAGTCATTATGAGTATGGCGTGCTTCTGCTTATAGGCGGATGCATATCGTGGGCATGCGGCACGCTGTATTCAAAATATCACATCCGCGGCAGTGATGACGACGGACTCTCGTCGTCGGCTTGGCAGATGCTTGGTGCGGGATTCGTGTTTGCCTTGTGCGCAGGATTGTCGGGCGATTTCAGCAGTTTGCAGCTCTCCGCAGTATCATCCGTATCATGGCTTTCGTTGGCATATCTTATAGTATTCGGTTCAATGATGGCATACACGGCATACATCTGGCTGCTGCGTGTGCGTCCTGCCACCGAAGTTGCCACTCATGCTTACGTCAATCCCGTTGTTGCTGTAGTCATCGGTGCCGGCCTTGGTCATGAGGACGTAACGCTGATACAGCTCGCCGGTCTTGCCGTGATACTGATAAGCGTGATGATGGTGAACAGAAAGTAAATTGAGAATTGAGAGTTGAGAATGGAGAAACAAAGTTCAGCGTTAGCTAATTATGATTTGCCTTGTGAATGTGAAGAGCAGGCGGGGAGCGCGATGCGTAATTAAAAATTAAAAAGTAAAAATTAAACAGCGCCATACGAAAGTGAACAGTGAAAAGTGAAGAGTGAAAAATCCAAATGTCTTGTGTCTATCCCTGGATAAGGATTCACAAAGCATATGGCTCTAACTCCTAGCCAACTTGTTGGCGATAACTCCTTTAACTACTTTAACTCCAAATGACAATACCCTAAAGGCATACGTCTTTTTTCGCTATGCTCAAGGAACTTCTCCTTAACTTCATAACTCCTTAACTCCTAAAAAATATATCCATGTCCAAAACCAACTATTCCCCAGTAAAGCCGTCGGAACGCTATGTCATTCTCGACGCACTTAGAGGCTTCGCCTTGCTTGGCATCTGTCTTGCCAATTATCCCGAGTTCTCGCTCTATACGTTTCAGCCGGCCGACGTTGCCGCGTCAATGCCTTCAGCCGGTGTGGACAGGATTGTGCGATTCTTGCAGTATGTGTTCATCGACGGCAAGTTCTACACCCTGTTCTCGCTGCTCTTCGGCATGGGCTTCTCGATAATAATAAGTCATGCCGAACAGAAAGGCAACGGGGCTTTCAGGCTGTTCTATAGGCGCATGGCCGTGTTGCTCGCTATAGGATTCATGCATCTTATGTTCATCTGGAGCGGCGACATACTTATGCTTTATGCCCTTATGGGAATGGTGCTGCCGTTGTTCAGAAACGTGAGCAACCGGAAGATGCTTTCGTGGGCAGCCTTCTTCCTTTTGCTGCCCGTGGCTGTCGACACACTGACACAAATCTTCGGCGTGAGTCTCTCGGCTCCTGCCGTTGAGGCTCAGTGGCATTACTGCCGCAAGTACGGCATAACAGAAGAAAACTTCGGCTATTGGCTGCGCGATGCCGACAGTTATGCTCAGGTGTTTCAGTTTCTTATTCAGGGAGCGTTGGTGAGAGTGCAGGAGTTTGTCGACGGCAACCGCTACTTTAAGGTCCTTGGCCTGTTTCTGATAGGCTATTACATCGGGCGTCAGAAGATATACGCCGACCTTTCTGCCCACCGGCACCTGCTGCGCCGCGTGTCGGTTATAGGCTTCAGTGTCGGTATTCCTTTGTCTGTTGTCTATGCATGGAGCGCCGTTGGCGGTCATCCTTTTGGCAACGCTGCCCACTCATTGCTTTACGCTGTCAGCGTCTATCCGCTCGGTTTCGCCTATATGTCGTCCCTCTGCCTGCTTTATCTCCGCAGCAGCAGTTCGGCGGTATGGTGCGCCCTTGCCGCTCCCGGCCGCATGGCTTTGACCAATTACATCTGTCAGTCTATAGCAGGCATGTTCCTTTTCTACGGCATAGGCTTCGGTCTTGGTGCCGGCGTGGGCCTTTCGTTTACAGAGATTATAGCCCTCGGCGTGTTTGTCCTTCAGATGTTGCTAAGCCGTCTGTGGCTTCATTACTGCCTTTTCGGCCCCCTAGAGTGGATCTGGCGCATGCTCAACTACGGCAAACCTCTTCAGTTGTTCAAACAGAAACAGAGAGGGTAGGGAAGGTTGATTGTCGTAGCTTTGATAAAAATGTAAAATGTTATATGTCTGTTTTGCTGCTTTAGACGTATAATGTCTGCGCCGTCTTTGGCATATAAGATTTTAAGTGCTGAAAATCGAAAGGAAAACATGTGTTTATGGTAAAAAAATAAGCAAGAAAAATGTTTTTACAAGCAAATGTGTAAGCAAATAACAGTGTTTAGGTTTTAAATCATTAACCTATCGTTTACGCATCGTAAGTGGGCCACTTTTTAACCGAAAGTGGCCCAGTTTTTATTCGTTACCGGGCCACTAATTTTAGTCAATAGCAGTGTACTGGACATACTTTTTATTGGAGGAGATTGACAACTTATTTAGTACGCCATCTTCCTACCGCCAATAGTAAGACTGATAAAGTCATGCATTCGGTAACCATTCTTCACTAAATCACTATGTTAGTTAATACATTGAAATATTGACAGAGTTAAATGTGGAATTAAGTTTAATCATTATATTTTGTCTTTTTAAGTTAACAAAATGTAATCTAAACCTATATTTAAATCGTAATGTTATATATTTGCAATAAAATTTGAGTAACACATTAATAAATGTGCGTTTAAGGATAATATTTTTTAGTATAAAAAGATTGTTTATTTTTTAATTTTTGATTTTAATGAAAAGATTTTTAGCTTCAATCGCTATTCTTCTTGCATCGGTGTGGGCTGTTTCAGCTCAACAGCTGTATTTTCCGACTAATACAGCCATCCAGCAGAAGGGTGACTACAATTATGTTTACAAGTCTATAACCAAAAATGATTATCCGATGGGATGCATGGCAACGGCTATGACCATTATAATGGATTACCATAAGTCACCAACAAAATATGATTATAATACAGTTACGGGTGACAATGGCCTTGCCCAACTTATGTATGATGCGGCACAAAGCATAAATACACAATATGGGGAGAATGAAAGTTCAGCAGCATTATCTGAAGTTGCTGTTCAATTGGTTAATTCTTTTGAGTTTGACAGAAACAGTGTTAAGTATTACCTTAAAGCCAGTAGTGGGATGACAGATGAAGAATGGGTGGCTCTGATAGTACGTAACATAAATAATGGAATGCCTGTAATATATAGTGCCGGGACTGAGCCTGCTGCTACCTATACTTCAGAATCAGAATCTGATTTTAGCGTAGGAACTATAAGGCATGCATTTGTAATTGTCGGTATTAAAAGGGACGTAAATACAAAATATGGTTATAAGTTTCATATTAATGGTGGACAAGGCGCTGATATAGCGGACAATTCTCAATGGGTTGATGATATCTTCAGTGTAACAATAGGAAATAAAACTTATGGTGATACTCCTGAAATGGTATGTGGCATTCGTACGGAAGAGCAAGCTCGTGCAGATGTATCATCACTCAAACTAGTGTCTAATGAAGGCTCTCGTGGTTTGTCGATGTCTGTAAATAATATTGTTTCAGGACAGCCTTTTGATGTAACGGCTTCAGCTCTACAGAATTGGGATTTGGATGGTAAGCCGTTTTCTGGTTACATTTTTCCAGTATTAGTACGTACAGACGATAGTGGAAAAATTATAATTACACAGCCAGATAACACATTAGAAATAGCAAAGCAGTATAACAGTGCTGATGGATTTTCATATCGCAGAATATTAAATTCATTGCTTATTTCGGGAGTAAAGTTTACAGCATCGTCAGATGTCGACTTGAGTAATTATTCTTTACGTTTGGCAACAGCAGATAATTTAAATACAGGTGAACGTGCCTTAAACATCAGGCTCGTCGAAGCACTTGCAGGTGAGAGCAGTGATCTTATTACATCTATACCGGCAGTTAGTGCAGGTGTCGTAAAAGTTAAGTTTGAAGTTGCTCAAACAGGTGGCGTTGATTTGCTGCAGCGTGTCATTACGAGTACAAGCCTCACATATGAGAGTATCAATGGACAGGAACTTGAACTCGCATATGGCACCCCATTCCTGTTCTTTGCTAAACGTACATCGTCTGCTGTTTCAGACAATGAAGTAATACTTACTGTTAATGGTAAGAAGTATCTTATGAAAGACTATTTTGCCAGCAAGAATTTCGCTAATCTTTTTGATGGAGCATTCTATATTACTCCTACTGAAACAATGACCATTCAAGCGCAGATTATAGACAAAACAAAGCTTGAAAATGTAAACGTAGATTTAACAGGAAAGGCAGGGTATTTGTCTGATGTTATAAATAACAAAAATGTTAATCCATGTAACATCGGAGAGCTTACTGTAATAGGAGACATGAATGCGGATGATTTCTATTATATTCGAGACAACATGCCCATGCTTGAAACACTTAATTTATCTGAAGTCAACATTGTGGCGAGCGGAAGTCACCCTGCAAATGCGGTTCCAGAAGCGGCTTTCTATAAAGAAATTTATAATAGCGATGGATATACACTTGCACTAAAAACAGTATATCTGCCAAACAGTTGTACTATTATAGGTGCTAATGCTTTTATGTATTGTTCAAAGTTGGAAGAAGTACATATTCCGAAAAATGTTAGTAATATAAACTACAATGCATTTTTCAGTTGTAGAAGTTTGCACGATGTTTATGTCTATAATCCGGTACCATATTATATTAATTGGTGCGTATTTAAGAATATAAGTGATAATTCTACTTTACATGTGCCTTATGGAGTTAAAGAACTCTATGTTGGCTCAGATAATGCCAATAAGTTGCCTGGTACAATTTATTCAATCAACGAATGGTACAATCGTTGGCATGACGGAAGTTCACAAGGGACGTGTAAAGAGATGGGGAAAGAGGCTGAAGGCCAAATGAAGGTGCAGCTGATGCGTACTAGTTTTGTTACATTCCGTGAAGGAGGAAAAAAGCCTGGATCGGCAATCTGGTCTAGTGATACATACGAAGTATTACCAACCATTTCTTCTCCAGTATCATCTACGATGTGGAAATTGCGTGCCTTGGTATCATATGCAGAAAACGGACAAAATAAAGAAGAATATGTATATGGGACAGCAAATAATGCAGATTATACATTCAATCTGACTCAGAAACTTAATGAACTGAAAACAAGAGGCATTAATGATGTTAATGTTAAAATGGATATATACCTCAATGTTACAGAAGCTGTTGAAGAAAGAGCAAAAAAAGGACAGAATTATTTTTATCCATATATCTATGATGGAATGGAAGTAACGTTGATAGGAGGTTGGACAAATAGTGATGGTGATGATAAACTTGACCTTCACAATTTCTATTTCGGACTGCGCAGTGGCTATGCAACCAATTTGCCTAAGGCAAAGGCTATAATAACTCTTGATAATGCACGTATCGGTTCAATACAGACTGGTACTGTTGATATGGATATTGTGCTTAAGAACAATAATGAGATGGCCGGTCTATACTATTCTAAGTTCGAGTCTTTCCTCATTGATAATGGTCATACAGTATCGATACAAGGTAATGGTACTTTGAAACTGGCAAATGATAGTTATGATGGAAACGACGGACCTCGTGCGTACTCAACTGCAGGTGGTGTGTTAAACTTCCAGCATGGCATTACTGTTAGCAATCTGGAGAATATGACATTTGAGAATATTAAGGTTACATATACTAGAACTTTTGATAGGGTGATAAAAAATTCTGCAGGAACTTCTGGATATGGTTGGGAAACGTTGGCTCTACCGTTTAATGTACTTCGTATTGAGAATGCAAACGGACGCCAGATGTCATGGGCTACATCAACAAAGACTGGTGATTTCTGGTTGGGTGAGATGACTGACAATGCTCAACAGCTTACATTCTCTTCAAATGTGGAATCAATTGAGGCTGGTCATAGTTACATAATTTCCGTACCGGATGAAGGTAAGAACAGTCTTATTGGTATTCCTCTTACTTTTGTTGGACCTACATTGGTTAATGGCGAAAAATTGGTGGATAAAGGAGATTTTGCTACTCCTAATTATAATAATGGAGGATTGAATGTTGACATGACGCCATATCCCTATGCTTTAGAACTTCCATCTATATATTATGTCATGAATCGTGACGGAAGTTCATTTTATAAGTGGGACACAGCAAGTACAGAAGATGCCAATCTTGTAACACTTCGTCAGTTTGAAGCATACTTTGAACCAAAAGACATTGTTTCAACCATGTTTAAGTCTTTTTCTTTAAAAGGTGACGTGATGAAGGATGAGACTACCGTAATTGCCGGCGTTGCTGATGGTAAAAATGATGGTTATAAGGTAAATTCTGACAAAGGATTAATTGTTGTCGAATCAGACTCCCCGCGCAAGATAAACATATCTACAGTTGACGGACGTTCATACTCATATAATGTCAGTCAAGGTACAACAAAGATAAGCATGCCGGCAGGTGTTTACATCGTAGGAGGAATTAAAGTATTGGTTAAATAATAAAATGTAATTAAATATGAATAAATTGAAATATATTAAACCTACAATTGAGGTTGTAGACATTAAAGGTAGTATAAGTATATTAGCCGGATCAAATCCGTCTAGCAACCCTGATTTTGATGATGATTATGCAGGTGTTGGTTCAGATGATAATCCTTTTCCCGGTTTTGAAAAAAACAACGCAAGCAGTATTTGGGATTAATGCGCCTATATTATTGGTGGTATAAGATTCTCTTTATTAAGCGGAAAGCGGGATGGCTTCAATAACTAGTCGTCCCTTTAAAAAAACATTTTTGCGAGATATTGTTCTGACACAGTATCTCGCATATTTTTTGAAGTATGCACCAAATAGCTTTCATGGCTCTTTTGAAGTTATAGACCGCTGACGCCAGAAGCACGTTCACTGTATCTCCCGTCACACCCTTATAAAAGTTGTGGCTGTATTGCCATGTTAAGATACACATAATAAGCCCCGAAGCGTCATTGGTTTTACATTCTTGTGTGCGTAAATAATGATGTTTCGGGGCCTATCGTTTTTTGCCTGATGTGTGTCATTCAGGAGTATTATTCGTCCTCATCCTCCTCAACAGCCCGTGCTTCCTTAAATTTCTCTTTCATAGTCGGGTTGTTGTATGTAAGCTTCTTTATCGTCAGGCCGTCTGCCTTGTCGTTGGCAAGGCGGAGGTTGCGCTCGGAGCCTACGAGGGCCTCTTTTATCTTTTGCAGGTGAGTTATCGACTTGTCTATCTCGTCGATGGCTGTCTTGAACTTCTCGCTCGCAAGGCGGTAGTTGTTGGCAAACTTCTCCTTGAAGTCGTTGAGGCGGCTCTCAAAGTTGGTTACGTCTACCGACTGGCTGCGCGCAATGGCCAGTTGGCGCTGATACTCTATGCTCTTCTTTGACGTCTGCACAAGTAGCGTTATCAGCGGGAGGAAGAACTGCGGACGGATGACGTACATCTTAGGATAGCGGTGCGACATGTCAACGATGCCCGTGTTGTAAAGCTCACTTTCAGGTTCGAGCAGCGACACAAGTACGGCAAATTCGCATTTCTTTGCTTTGCGGTCGTCGTCGAGTTTCTTCAGGAAGTCCTCGTTCTTGTGCTTCGTCGCAGTCTGATCCATTTCGTTTTTCATCTCAAACATAATGGAGATATATTCAAAGCCGTCTTCATAGTCGCGGAATATGAAGTCGCCCTTGCTGCCGCCCGATGCGTCGTTGTCTTTCTCAAAGTAGGCGTTGGGGAATAGCGGGCGCATGCGGTTGAACTCCGTGCTGCAGTGTATTTCGAGCGTCTCGCCGACCATTTTTGTCGACATCCTTGTCTTCAGGTCTTTATAGTAGTCAACCTCTTCCTGCTTCTTTTTCAGCTGTATCTCGTAAGTTTCCTTTATGTTGTTCTCACGCAGTGCGGCCTCATTCTTCTGCTGGTTCACCATGCCCGTAAGCTCAACAATTTTGTTTTCTTTCTCCTTCAGAGCGTCCTGCGCCTTGCGTTGTTCCTCAAGCACGGCTATCTGACAGGCATCCTTACTCTGCGAAATTGTGGATTTCAGTTCCGAAATCTCCTTGTCCTTCTTTGCCAACTCACCGGCCAGCTCGAGCGCATTAGTCTGTACCATGCTCTCTATCTTAGCCTTCAGTTCGGATATCTCCTGATTCTTTTTGTTCATTTCTCCTGCCAGTTCGAGAGCTTTAGCCTGCGCCGTGCTTTCAATCTTGGCTTTCAGTTCTGATATCTCCTGGTCTTTCTTGTTCATTTCCCCGGCCAGTTCGAGAGCCTTAGCCTGCGCCGTGCTTTCAATCTTGGCTTTCAGTTCGGATATCTCCTGGTCTTTCTTGTTCATTTCTCCGGCCAGTTCTAGTGCCTTAGCCTGTGCCGTGCTTTCTATCTTGGCTTTCAGTTCTGATATCTCCTGGTCTTTCTTGCTCATCTCTTCAGCCAGTTCAAGCGCCTTCGCCTGCGCCATGCTGTCTATCTGAGCCTTCAGCCGTTCTATCTCAGTATTCTTTTCTCCTATTTCAAGATCCTTTGCCGACAGCTGCTGTCCGAACGTCTGTTTCGACTTCATCACGTCGGCCTTCAGTTCTGCCGCATATTGTTTCCTCACCTCTTCAAGTCTGCGGTTGAGTTCGTCGTTAAACTCGGCGTTCTTAACCTGACTGACGATAGAAGCATAGTCGGCCTCGTCTACCTGAAACACGCTCTGACATTTAGGACATCTTATTTCTTTCATATTATCGAGTTTTTGTTATTTCTTACACATTTATAATCTTTATCAAATCTGCCAGTTGTACAAAGTAATCATTTGACCAGATATCCAGTTCTTTCGGATTCCTGACAAAAGGCAGGACGTCATTTTTAACCTGATTTATATTGGCAGTTGATAATTTTTCTTTCAGCAACGCGATAAATGTATCCATGTCAATTTCCTCATTATTAAACTGCTTTACGCGTTCTGCCAAATGCTTGAAGTCAAGTGGTACATTATGGCGTACATACCATTCAAAATCATACCAATCGCGTCCCTTTACTCGATTTTTCCAGGCACGGTACACCAGTGCATGCATTTTGCCTGCAAACAGGTCGGGCAAAACAAAGCAGCGTGTCATAAATGAATGTGGCTGCAACAGCAACTTTTGCTCAGTTTCAGATTTCAGCGGTGGCTGTGTGTCAACCTCAATTTTTATTTTTATCGATTTGTCTGTACGGAAAGATATGTCGTAAACATCAGTGTTGTCTTTTAGAAATGCCGATTCAACCTTTCCAAAACTCTTTTTGTCTTTCTTTTTTATTTCCACGTTTCTTCCCACAACGGCAAATTCATCGATGATGGGCTGAAAATATTTCTTGAAATCAAATTCGTCGTCAGGTGCCAAAAGAGAGAAGTCCATGTCTTCGCTAAAGCGTTGAAGACCATGGAAAATACGAAGACATGTACCGCCATAGAACGCAGCCACGTTGAAGAAACCTCCGTTATAAAGACCGGCAAGTATTATTTGCTGGTTAACCTCAAATATGGCATTGCGTTTCTTCTGTTCGGTAGAAAGGTCGTATGCCGAAAGCATACTGTCGTAAATGTCATTTGTCATTGTTTAGCAGTTTTATTAAGGTTCTTATTGATTCCGACTTTTTGCCAGTCTTGGCATATTCTTCAAAGATGTTTACGTTCATCATTAAAAAGTCGTCCATCTCCATGCGTATGTCTTCTTCAAGATACGTTTCAGCATCTTTTATGGATCTTAGATTTACGCTTGGTGAGTTGGCAATCAGGTCACATAGTGCTTTTTCCGGTGTAGCCATCACGAACGCATATCCGTCCTTTTCAATGCTCGACAGTCCTATTGAAAATGATTTTCTTGGGGTGTATGTATATTCAAACCGTCCAAATGCAGTGTCAAAGCAACGTGAATGTTTTAGCGTCATTGACTGCATAGTGTAAACCATTTCAGGTATGAGGCCATAGTAACGCAATGCAGAAGACATAGATACATATGACGGGGTGTAAAGATGATTGGCGATAAGCTCGGTAGACAGAGGCCTGTCTGATATCTCAGGATTACATATGTACAGTCCTCTCTTAAGGCGGATAATATCTCCGCTTTTCTCAAGTTGTCTTATTTTTTGGCTTCCTCCTTTTAATTGTGGATATAGTGATTCAATTATTGAGGACGTTACCGGTATGTTGCCGAGTTTTGCTAAAACATTATTCATGATGTACGGATAAAGTTTACTCAAACAAGATGTCTGGTAACCATGCTTATTTAGATTAGCATGGATATTGAGAACATTGTTTGTTTTTGCAAATATAGTAAAATTTTGAACAGTAATATATATAAAACATACTTAACTGTTCAAAATTTTACAACTTTTATGCCGTCTTAATGTTTTAGCTTCTGTTTGCTCTTCATTCTGAGGAGCAGGCGAAAGGTGAAGTTTTTGGGGGTGTCTGTCTTCCGTCAGTTCTCCTTTTCTTTTTTATCTTCCAGACAATCAGCGTCATCTTCTTCATCTTTGTCGTCCTCTTCCGCTTTGTTCGGAATAACGGAGCCCTTCGGGTCGTTGGTCTTCTCGGTGTTCATCCATTGGCGTATGGCTGCCATTCTGGGCAGCAGGCGGATTACGGGCAGGCGGTAGTGGTGAATAATGATGAGCATCATCATTAGTATGCCTATGACCGTCATGTAGCCGTAGCACTCCTTTATGGATATCATCACGGCCTGCTTGGATATCACAGCCATCGTGTCGCTCCACGACGGCAGGTCGAACGGCATCACCGTTCCGTCCATGTTGTCGGACGCGTTGAGGCTGTTTTTTGATATCGACCAGTTGTATAGTCGCTGCACCGTGGCCGAGCCTAAGGCCGTTCCTATGCCACAGCGTATGTATCCTATGGAGTTGAGGCCGAAGAAAAAGTGAGAGAAGGGGAGCGACTGCGACAGATATACGTTAGACGCCGAGCCTATCATCACCTCAGACACGCCAAAGGCAAACAGCGGGATGAAGAATGCCTCTCTGTTGGTGTCGCCGTCGATGAGAAAATACATCGACACTTCGTAAAAGGTGAGCAGCATAAGTGCCACAATAAAGTATTTCTTGAATCCCCAGTGCCACTTTACGAATGTGGCAAAGGCCAGCAGCGAGCCTACCACCACGCCGTAGAGTATAGGCCAGTTGAGCGATATCGTGTTGAGCGAGTCGTATTTCAGCACAGATGACAGATATATCGACTGCAACAGCTTGGGCGCAGCCTGAAGAATGCCAACGCCGAGCAGAAGCAGCATGAGGTGCTGCACTGACCTGAACTTGAATATAGACAGCGGCAGATACGGCTTCTCGTGAAACTTCGACCGGCACAGGGCTGCGGCAAAAAACGCCAGCGTTATGCCCGTGGCCTGCCATATAGTGCTGCTCATCCACCAGTCGTAATGCTCGCCGTAGGTGAACATCCACATGCCTGATATCAGGAACGCGCTCCAGAGGAACAGACCTATGAAGTCGACACCATTTAGCGACAGGAACGGACCCGGACGATGGTCGGGCTTCATCATGAAATATACTATGCCGCAATGAATCATCATCAGCGCTATGACAAACAGGTTCATCAGTCGCCAGTTGCCGTAGTATGTAAGATATGCCGTCGTTATGCCTGAAAGATATGTTCCGCCGCACACCATGATGTAGACAACAGGGAAGAACACGGCATAGTTGCGCGACGGCGTTACGCATAGACGGAACACGCTCGTGCAGCCAAACATGCCCAGCATCTTGCAAAAGCCCGCAATGAAGGCCAGTCCCCATATCATCCACGGCTCGGTTACCGACATGGTAAGGGCGTTGCATATTATTATTCCGATGGCAGAAACGAAAAACAGCTGCCGCGTGTACATATAGAATTTCAGCCTGTACATCACCGGGAAGCACACCGTTATGCCGCCCAGGGTGCAGTAGCCTGCCATCTGTATGTCCTCGTTGAGCAGCGCTATCTCGCTTACAATCTGGTTTGAGTACGACGTGTTGATGCTTCCCACATACTGATACAGAAAGCCGAACGCCATATACAGCCAGAAGCGCAGCCGTGGCGGTACCCAGTCTTTATACATCAGGAGCTGCCGCATGCGTATCACGGTGTTTGTCGTATGATATAGCTTGGCCATTATCAGTCGATCATTTCACATTCAACGTTCAGGCCGGCACGCAGCCGCCTTATGTTCTCTTTGCTGTTCTCCTTCGTGAAGCGTATTTTCACCGGCAGCCTCTGTTCCACTTTCACAAAGTTGCCCGTGGCGTTGTCCTGCGGCACTATGGAGTATTGTGCCCCCGTGGCATTCGACATGGCCTCTATCACGCCCACATATTCAATGCCCGGTATGGCGTCTACGGTTATCCTCACTCGGTCGCCTGGCTTCATCTTTGCTGTCTGTGTCTCCTTATAGTTGGCCACAACCCACACGTCGTTTTCGTCAACCACCGACATCAGCGTCTGTCCGGGCTGCACGAGCTGTCCCTCCTGCAGCGTTATCTTCGATGTATATCCGTCTGCAGGTGCCGTTATCACGGTGTACGACACGTCCAGTGCGGCATAGTCCTTGCGCGCCTTGGCCAGTTTTATGCTTGCGTCCTGCTGTCCCAGTTTCTTTGTCTGTTCGTTCTTGGTCAGCGACGTTGAGCGCTTCTGTCTGCACAGCATGTCATATTCGGCCTTTGTACTTTCATATCTTGTCTTCACGTCGTCATACTGTTTCTGCGTCACGGCCTTGTTTTTCAGCAGCACCGAGTAGCGTTGCAGGTCGCGTTCGGCGTTCTCCAGTTCGGCCTTTGTGCCCAGTATCGACGCCTCGTTCACGCCTATGTTGCTTTCCGTGGTGCTTATCGCCGAGCTCATCACCGTCTTGCCCGACACGGCGTTCTGCAGTTCGGCTTCGGCTTCGGCCAGTTTCAGCCTGTATTCTCTGTCTTCGAGTATCACCAGCGTGTCGCCTTTATGCACGAAGGAATATTCCTCAACGCACACCTTTTTGATGTAGCCCTGCACGCGTGCGTTCACCGGCACGATGTGTCGGCGTACCTGCGCGTTGTCAGTGAAGGTTGAAACGTTGAATTTTATAAACTGTACACATATCCACCATATACCTATTGCCAGCACAGCCAGAACCACGATGTTCTGGATCATTCGTCTTGTCTTGCGGTTCATGTTTAAAAGTTTCCTGAAATATATTTTAGTTGATAATAATAGTACACCACATTCACGCGTGCGTTAACCAGTCTTACTTCGGCGTCGAGCTTTGACGTCGATGCGTCGAGCATGTCGGTCAGCAGCGACAGGTCGGCCGAATAGCGCTGCTCCACAATCCTGTAGTTCTCGTTGGCCAGTTCCACGTTCTTTTTCTGCGTCTCCACCTGACGGCATGCCTCGGTGTAGTATTTGTACATCTGGTCCACCTTTCGGTCTATCGTTTCCTTTTCGGCCTGGCGGTTGTCCACCAGCTTTGCCGTCTGCATCCTTGCGGCGTTGAGCGAGGTGTTGTCTTTGTAGAAGGCCGACAGGTTCATCGACAGTTTCACGCCCACCCACCATGTGTTAATGTTGTTGTTCTTCACGGGAGCGCAGTTGGTTATCGGGCCTTCGAGACTGTTGCCTGCCGTCAGTCCTATCATGGGCATCATGCGGCTGCGCACAATCTTCTCTTCGGTCTTTGCCTGCGAGTAGGCCAGGTCGAGCCGTTTCAGCTTGGGCGACATCTCGGCCTCCTGCCTCCAGTGGCTTGCTCCAAGGTCGGGCAGATTCATCTCGTCCGTGCCGAGCCATGGCTCTATCATCGTGTCTTCGTCAAGTCCGAGATACACCAGCAGACTGTAGTTAAGATGCTCCACGGCGTTGGCCACGGTGCTTCTGTCGTAAGTAAGGTTCGACAGGGTCAGTTCGTAGCGCGTAACGTCGTTTGCCAGTGCCAGCCCCTGTTCAGAGCGCACCTTCATCTCCTCAATCAGTTGTTTTGTCAGCTTGATGTTCTCGTCGTACACACTCAGCAGGTTGCGGTTTTTCAGAAGACTGAGATAGCAGTCGAGCACCTCCATTTTAATGTTATCCGTAACAATCTTCAGGTCGGTAGATGCCATCTGTGTCTGATATCTCGTCTTCTGTATTCCTGCCGTTATCTCACCTCCGGAGTAGAGAGGCTGATAGAGCGAAAGAGAAAGCAAGTTGCCCAGATGGGGCATTGCCGAACGTGTAGGGTTCGAAAAGTCACGTTCCAGAATTGTTGCATCCCCCAGATAGTTTACTCCTGCTTCCAGACCGATGTCGGGCAGTCGCTTTGCCCTTGCGTTCTTTTCTAGTTGTCTGGAAATGTTCACATCCTTTTGTGCCGCTTTAACTTCTACATTCGATTGTTCCACTCTTCTAAATAATTCGTCAATTGTCATCCTCAACGGTTTCTGAGCGGACATCCGGCACGCCACAACACTGCTGCCGGCAAATAATAACAACACGGCTAATCTCCGTAATCTCATACTTTATGTCGCTTTTTTGGTGTGCAAAATTACGGATTTAACTTTGATTAAGATTATTCTATATCAGCCCTAAATTTGTCATATACGAAACAAATAGCCTCATTTTGTCCATTTTTCAGGTTCTTTCTGTGTTATTTCTTTTACCATAAGCCCCAATGCCATGTTAATGATAATGTCTTAATAATTCTGTTATTTGTTAATTATTTTTGCAATTGTCTTGTTGGGTATATTGTTATTGGGAGTTAAAGGAGTATTTTCTAAGTGAAGAACGAAGAGTGAAGAGTGAAGAATCCAAATGCTTTGTTGGATATTGTAATTGGGAGTTAAAGAAGTTAAAGGAGTTATCGCTCACTAAGGTGAGCTAGGAGCATATTTAAGTGAAGAACGAAGAGTGAAGAGTGAAAAATCCAAATGCTAACGTAGTGCTTGTGAAAATAATCAACAAGACTATTGTGCCGGCTGATTTGCAATCTGCCGGAATAGAATATAAGGATCTCTGATCCGCTTAAAGTACCGCTTGTTTAAGTTAAGGATGATAAGTTAAAATTTCAAATACCAAATTGGTATAATGTTATAAGGTAATTTTAAATATGAAGTAATCGGATAGTTCTGGCGAAAGTTAAAAATCTAAATGTCTAAGCGAGTTTAATACAACAGTATAAAGACAAAATAGGAAGTAATCGGATCACAGATCCTGATATTCAATTCCGGCGGAGCGCAGATCCGCCGGCACATTAGTAAACGTAGTGCTTGCGAAAGGATAACTCCTTTAACTCCAAATGACAATACTCAACAATGCATTTGGATTTTCCCGTGGGGAGGCTTTTGCTACATTGTTTAAATTCCATTTGCTTCGTGGATTCATGTAGTGCTTGTGGCAATAATCAACAAGACTAATGTGCCGGCGGATCTGCGCTCCGCCGGAATTAAATATCAGGATCTCCTGATCCGCTTAAAATACCGCTTATTTAAGTTAAGGATGATAAGTTAAAAATCCAAATACCAAATTGGTATAATGTTATAAGGTAATTTTAAATAGGAAGTGATCGGAAAGTTCTGGCGAAAATTAAAAATTAAAAGTTAAAAATCTAAATGTCTAAGCGAGTTTAATACAACAGTATAAAGACAAAATAGGAAGTAATCGGATCACAGATCCTGATACTAAATTCCGGCGGAGCGCAGATCCGCCGGCACATTAGTAAACGTAGTGCTTGCGAAAGGATAACTCCTTTAACTCCAAATGATAATATCCGTCAAGGCATACGTCTTAACTCCATAACTCCTTGATTACTTTTACTTACGTTCTGCGCCTGCTCTATATTCCGTAGGCGAGACGCCGAACTGTTTTCTGAAGAATTTGCCGAACGAGGCTTGGTCGGCGAAGCCCAGTCTGTAGGCTATCTGTTTCACGGGCAGGTCGGTGCAGTCGAGCAGCCGTCGCGCTTCGGTTGTCAGCATGTGCGCTATGTGCTCGTTTACCGAGCGTCCCGACACCTTGCGCACTATGCGCGACAGGTAGGTTGACGACACGTTAAGCTGCGATGAATAAAACAATATGTAGTGCTCTTTAAGGTAATTGCCGATTAGCAGCTTTCTGAACTCGCGGTAAATCTCCACGGTGTGCGGCACCTTCGATGGATCTGCAGCGCATCCCGCCCTCAGTATCTCGGCAAAGCGCAACAGCAGCAGGTTAGACAGATGCAGCATCAGGCCGTTGTAGTGCAGCTGTTCCGTGTTGATGTCAGAATAAAGCCCCAGCATCGTCTGCATACATTCCATTTCGCTTTCGCTCAGACTCCTTATCGGCAGCGCGTTCTCGTTGGCAAACGAAATCATCTGGTTATACACGGGCGCATAGGCCGACAGGTCGTCAAAGTATGCCGGCATAAAGCTTACGCCTTCCATCATGAAGTCTTCGTCGGCATCGCTCAGCGACACCACCATGTTAGGCGTCAGAAAAGCTATAGAGTTCTTCTTTAGTGTCTCCGTGCTGTAGTTTACCGAGAGCTTCACCGTTCCGCTCTTCACCAGCATTATGCTGAACGAGTCGCTGAGCATGGGCGCAACCTTATATTCCGTGCCCATGCCGGCCTTAGTGCTGAACACCGTAACCTCATCGCATGGCATCACGGTTTCATATCCCTCATGCCTTACCTCGTCAAAAAACGTGTCGTGAACGCTATACATCTTTCCGCAAATATTGTCTTCGGGAGACAAAGGTAGTGAATATTTGGGAGATTTTCTGCAATCTCAATATTATACCGTCTCAATTCCATCAAACGTAGTGTCGATGAAAGTAGATTTTATCATATTGCTTGTATTGATTATTTTTATCTACTACACCGATTTTAAATATTGTGGCATTATAGGCTCTTGCAGCTTCCATTCGATATTCATTGGAAAGTCGCCGTATGAGCGTATATAGTCTACCAATCCGAAGCAGTGGAAAGGACATGTGTTGCCGAAACCGTCTTTTTTCTGTTCCCTGACAAATAGCAGAAACTTCTTTTTGTTCTTTTTCTGTTCAACAAATCTTTTTCCACGGCCGGCATGAGAATCGTTATTTTGTGATTGCCAGTGAAATTTATATTCGCTTATAACATAATCGTCATATTGGGTACTTGGAGAAAAGTCTGCATCCGATTTGTTCAGTGTAACAAAGAAGGCTTCTGTGTTATACTCTTCAAAATTGAATGCACCGGCTACACTTCCTTGCATACGCCTTTCGGCAGTTTGTCTTCCAAAAATCGTGAAAACATCTTCACGTGTGTAGCAGCCGTATTGTTCAAGAGCGTCAGGCAGGCCTGAACCGATAGAAAATGTCTTGATGTATAGGTGGTCAATAAGATATTCCACAATTTCTTTTATTTCCTCTATGAATAAAGGATAATTGTTAAGCTGCCTGATAGCTACATCAATCGAATTGAGACCGAGGTCTTGAATTTTATCTTGGTATAAAACGTAATAAAGCATTAAGGCAAAAGTTTTGTCTTTTTCTTCCTTACAGCTTATATTACAGTTGTTTGCTATTGTTGCTTTTATGAACTTCAGGAAAGAAGCGGTGTTGAAATGTATTAATTTACCCAGTCCCTTTTCATATCGTTTTGTATAGCTGTCTTCCTTATAGTCGCAAAATCCTGCATACTTCTTTAATTTAGTCCAGCATAAGTTATTCTTATAAATTAGTCGTATGTCCTGTCCGTTGTTAGCTATAAATTCAGACAAACTTGGACAAACGGTATAAGAGCGCAGCTCATTTATAAGTCTGTTCCTGTTATAAATTGCAGCTTTAATATTTTGCAATACATATTCTTTCGCTTTCTCCTCCATGTGAATGGAGCATCCATGAGGAAGTAATGTAAAACCGTTTTTTATTTGGTCAACAATGTTCTTGTCTGTATGTGTCATCAAACTGCGGAAGCGGCTTGCGTAATCATACTTTTGATTTAGTTGCGCAACAAAGTCTAAAACGGTCAATACTTGTTTGCCGGGATAAAGGCGCAATCCTCGTCCAAGCTGCTGCAAGAATATTGTGATACTTTCTGTAGGACGGAGAAACAAAACTGTATCAACAGCCGGAATGTCGACACCTTCATTATACATGTCTACGACGCATAGATAATTAATTTCGCCGTTAGAAAATTTTCTGTTTATAGATTGTCGTTCTTCCGAATTGTCAACAGTCAGAGATGCAGCTTTAAAACCGGCTTTGTTTAATTCTTCAGCCATAAAGCGGGCATGCTCTGTATTGGCGCAGAAGCATAGCGCCTTGCATTCGTGTTCATCGGCCAAATAATACCTTAGTTTATCAATGATCAGCGCAACCCTTTGGCTGGTACAAAGTTTGGTAATTATCTTTGAGGATATATATTTGTTTCCAGCCATTAATTCGTCATCGGTTAAATCTGTGTCGTCGCTTATGCAAAGGTATTGAAACGGTGTAAGCAAACCTTCGTCCAATGCTTGTGGCAGTCGTATTTCTGCACTTATCCTGTTGCAGAAGTCAGGCAAAAGACTTTGTCCGTCCATACGTTCTGGTGTGGCGGTCAGTCCAATCAATATTTTTGGAGTGAAATGCTCTATTATTTTTCTGTAACTGTTTGCAACAAGGTGATGGGCTTCATCTATTACGATATATTCATAATAATCAGAAGGCAGCTTTTCAAATATTTCTGCATAATTGGAATTAAACGTTTGTACCGACACAAACAGATGGTCGATATTGCCTGGCTTGAAATTGCCTACCCACATGTCGCCAAAGTTTGCATCCATCAACACACCCCTGTACGTAAATAATGATTGTTTAAGAATTTCTTCACGATGAGCAACAAACAGTATCTTTCCGTATGGAATTTTATTTGCAGAGTTTATCTTATAGTCGAAAGCAGATATAACAGTCTTACCTGTTCCTGTTGCAGCAACAATAAGGTTCTTATTTATGCCGGCCTCTCTTATTGCCTGAAGCCTGTCTAAAATCTGTTTCTGGTGTGGCAATATTGAATATCGGTGAAGAACTACTTCACTTTTAAACTGTTCACGTTCTTTTCTTGTCTGTTCATAGAAACGTTTTATACCTCCTTCGTTGAAGTCCTCAAAGTTATGACTGTTCCAATATTGCTCAAATGTTGCTATAGCAGCTTTTAGTATATGCGGATTTTCAACGTTAGTGATTCTGATGTTCCATTCCAATCCGTCAGTTTGTGCTGATTTTGAAAGATTCGATGAGCCAATATATGCCGTATGAAGGCCCGAATTTCTTTCAAAAATAAACGCTTTGGCATGCAGTCGTTCTATTCTTGTATTATAAGATATTCGTATCTGTGTATTTGGCAGTGTCGCCAGTCGTTCCAGTGCTTTGGCTTCTGTTATTCCGCAATATGTTGTTGTAATGATGCGAAGTTCGTGTTCTGGATTAGAACAGAATTTCTTTAAGGCGTCATATATAAGATTAATTCCAGACAAACGAAGAAACGATACGATTATAAATATCTTATCTGCGCATGTTATGTCTCTTTCAATTTCACTGCCCAGCGATACCGTACTTTGTCCGCCGGTAAAAAGATTGCTTACCCTAAAACCAGATAAAGGACGAACCAAACTTTTGTTTGTAGCTTTTAGTTTTATTTCTTCCTCATTACTGATAACGGCAGTCAATAGTTTATCGTGTTCTTTTATCTTATCGTTGTTGTCGTCGTCAATAAGTTCTATTATTTTGTTGATATAATTGCGCTTTTCAATTAAGGATAATGAGTCGTCATTCAGTTTATTCTTGATAATCTTGCTGACATAGGCTGTCAGTATTGATGGCGATTCGGCAATGTCAATATCATCTTTTTTACATATCAGTCCTTCATCTTGAGCTTCTTCAATGTCTTTTGAAACTTGTTCAGAAATAATATTTTCGTATACGCCTTTAACTAATTTCATAAGAATGGATACTTTTTGTTGGTTTATATTTTTTAGTCAAGTGCAAAAATACAAATTTATATGTAAATAGTCAACAAATATTCAACAATAATGCAGAAAATTTCGCTGAATATTGTTGTTTAATATCTTATGCCAAACACCCAAATGCATACCAAAACATGGATGCTTATATTGATGAAGACTCGTGGCAGCAATACAAGGGATTTGGCGAAGATAAATATGTGGTGTCATATCTCGAAGGCATCGACAGCGAACTGAAAAATATCATTGCTGTATTGATGTAAAAATCAGTTCAGAAGAATAATTGAAGAAATAATAATATTGATGTTGGACGCACCTTGGAACGGCACAGTTTCAAGGTGCGTCCAATGTTTTTTATCCACAAAATGTAGTCATGATGAAAATGCCTCGAAAATCTGAAACATTTTTGTGTCATTTCCCTTATAGTCCGCGTTAAAATTATCTGCAATGGAGCTATTTGTTAAGCAAAATCGGTCTTGCAGCTTTCAAACTGTTAATGATAGGTTTACGACCCGTAAATGGGCCACTTTTGCATCAAAAGTGGCCGAGTTTTTAACCGAAAACAATAGAGTTTTTTTGAGGAACTAGCAGAACGGGTGAACGGTTGGCTGCTTACGGACAATTATGCTGCGGACGATAGGGCAGACGAGTGCATGGCGGGGTGTCGGCAGATTATAAAATAAAAATCCCGCCAACGTCCGCTTGGGGATGCTGGCGGGATAATTTTTGAAATAGATTTCTTTACATAAGTATCCCTGTGCGGAATTCCTGTGTGGCTTATCTTTTACTGTACGCCGAACTCAGCCTGCTGCTTGTTCACCTCTTCGAGAGTGCGCTGACGCTCCTCGTCGGTCATCGTCTGCTTTGTCTCGCCTGTTGTGCGCACGGGCTTGCTTACGGTTGCCGTGGGCTTGTCGGTGTAGCATGCCGGCAGAGTGGGGGCTACGCTCTCTATTGTCAGTTCGGCAGCAGTCGGAGCATACACGCCGTCGTAGTATGAGCGTGCCTTTATGGTTATCTTGCCCGGCTTGTCGGTGGCCTGTATCAGTACGGGAGCCGAGCCCCATTCAACGATGCGCGGATTTGCCATGATGTTTTCGCCGTCGCCTATTATGCGCCCTTCGCCCTCAACGGTGAAGTAGATGTTGTCCTTGGCCAGACGCTTCACGTTGCCGTTGTCGTCGGTAACTTCGGCCACAACCACAATGAAGTCGCTGCCGTCGGCGTTGAGCTTGCGGCCCATGTCGTCGGCATAGAGACGCAGCTTGGTAGAGCGGCGCGACGGCATCTTCTTCTGTACGGCAACCACCTTGCCGTCCTTTATGCCTTCTGCCAGGAGCGAAACGCGCTGCCAGTTGCGCTGCTTGTAGCTGTATTCGCGTGCTGCCCAGAAGTTCCAGAAGTCTTTAAACACCACAGGGGCGCAAGGTTTGTCGTTGTCGTTGTGAATAACAGGAAGAGTCATCACCTTGTCGCCCTCGAACATCGTAAGGCGCACGCTGTCGCAGTTGGAGAACACCGTAACATCGTTGTCGGAGAACTGAGTCATCTCGTTGGCGATGAACACCATAGGCTCTGCGTTGCGGTCTTGCGAGCGGAACATCTCGAAGGCGTATTTCTTCTGACGGAAGGCGTCGTATATGCCTCCGTAGTAAGTGTCAGGATGATAGCCGCGCTGATGGTCGAACGGATGCCACTGGCAACCGCCTATAAACTGGCGCTGGCCGTGGTACATCTCGCCGTAGGTGTCGCAGAGCGAGAGGGCAGCCATGAGCATAGGACGCTCGCCCCATGAGCGCGCCGCGCGGTTGATGTTGTTGTGTGCATACCAGTCGTCCACCATCTCGCCAAACTCGCGCGTGAAGACACACTTGTCCTCGGGCCAGTTGCCCTTACCAATGTTGTCGGCCCAGTCGTACACCACGTCGTAGTTGTCTCTCACTCCAGCCGACTGCACATCGGCCACGGCAGCAGGACGGCCGGGATAAGGAAACTCGTCTTTGGTTATCTGCAGCGCCTTGATGGCGAAGTCTTCGGGATAGCGTGTCTCGTTGAGTATGGGCTCCCACATCAGCACACAGGTGTGGTTGCGGTCGCGGCGTATTATGTTGCGCGTGTTCTCATGAACAAGTTCGCCAAAGTGCGGATCCTTGTTCCAGTACTGCCAGCCCGGAGTGGGCACGATGACAAAGAGACCAAGCTCGTCGCAGGCATCCATGAAGGCAGGATCCATGGGGTAGTGGGCACAGCGCACTATCACCATGCCGGCCTTGCGCAGGCGTTTGGCGTCGCGCCACTGCTGACTGTTGGGCATGGCGTTGCCTACGTAGGCAAAGTCCTGATGACGGTTGCCGCCGACAAGCTGATGATAAGGCTTGCCGTTGAGCCAGAAGCCGTCCTTTCCGCGGAACTCGGCCTTGCGGATGCCCATGCGCACCATGCCGCCGTCCACGCTCTTGCCGCCCTGCATGACGCTTATCTCGACGTTGTAGAGATAGGGCGACTCGGGCGACCACAGCTCAGGGTCTTTCAGTTTCATGGCAAGATATGCCGTAGCGTTCGACTTGGCGCCAACCTTAATCTTCTTTGTAACCGACTTGATGCGCTTTCCGCTCTTGTCTTTCACCACCACGGCCACTGTAGGCTGAGCCGCTGAGGCAGATGTGTTGCCAACTTCGACGTTGACAAACACGTCGGCGCTCTTTTCAGATATGTTGTCGTAGTGAAGAAACACGCCGCCGCCTGCCACCTTGTTGGCCTCGAGCGCGTCGGTTATTGCCAGGGGCGACTTGCCTATGAGCCACACGTCGCGATACATACCGCCATGATAGCAGAAGTCGAGAGCCGTCTGCTTCTTTCCCGGCGGATAAGTCTTGTCGTCGCTGTTGTCGGCTTTCACCGCCACTACGCACTTGTCGCCCGCCTTTACGCCCTGTTCGGTCAGGTTGACGGTTATGGGCAGATATCCGCCCAGATGCTCTTTCACTTTTCTGCCGTTGACATACACCTCCTGCTTGCCCATTATGGCCTCAAAGTGCAGCGTGATGTCCTTGCCCTTCATGTTGGCAGGCACGGTGAAATGCTTGCGATACCAGGCAATGCCCTGATAGTTGCGGCATCCGCTTGCCTCGGCAGGCTCGAGTCTTACGCTGTGAGGGGCGCACACCACCTGCCAACGGCTGTCGTCAAAGTCGGCAGCAGCGGCACCCTGGGCGTCGCCAAGATGAAAGCGCCAGCCCTGGTTGAAGTTGTAGATAACGCGTCCGCTGCCCTGCAGGGGGAATAGCCCTGCCACAGAAGAGCCTTTGTAGGCTCCGGCCGTCAGCGAGACGAACAACAATAATAAAAGAAAAATCTTTTTCATGCTATGCTGATTAAATTGATGCTTAGATAAAAAGAAAACCCGCACCGGGCATGGTGCAATATCACTGCGGCCGTCTGCCTCGTGTACATTCCCATGGCTTGCGGTTGCGGGTATGTCTTTAAAGTTATTCGGCAGACACCTTAGGGTCTATCACCACATGCTTGATGCGCTGACGGCGCCATGTGTAGATGCAGTGAATCTTACCGTCGGATGTCTGGATTATCGAAGGATAAGAATACTGGCTTACGGGCGACTCCTCGAGCGTTATCCAGTGCTTCCAGTCGGTGCCGTTGTCAGACTTCATCACCGACAGCGGAGTGCGCGCTCCCTTGCCGTTCTTTATGCCCTTTGGTATCGGGCGGTCGTTGCAGATAAGCACATGAGAGCCGTCTTTCAGTGTAACGGCATCAAGGCCACTATTATTGTTTGGAGTGTCAATAAGCTGCAGCTTGCTCCATGTCAGTCCGTTGTCAGAGCTGTAGGTTATGCCTATGTGCTCGCTGCGTGTGCGTGCCACGGCTGCCAGACGGCCGTCGTTGAGCACCATTATTGCCGGCTGAATGGCCTTCACGCCCTCGTCGGCCTTAACAAAGTCGGTGCGTTTCCATGTCTTGCCCATGTCGTCAGAGTATTCAAAATACAGGCGCCATCCGCCTTCCTCAATACTTGTAGGCGCAATGATGCGGCCCTTGCTCATTATGGGCTTGTTCTTTATCGGACCGAGATAGCTCTCCTGCAGCGGCTCGCGCTCGCTCCACGTCTTGCCGCCGTCCTTAGAGCGCACCATCCAGCCTGTCCAGTCGGCCACCTTGTTGCCAATCTTGAAGTAGATAACAAGGTCGCCTCCGGGTATCTGATATATCACCGGGTTCCAGCAGGCCTTGCGCTGATAGCCCTCAGGATTCTTTCTTATCTTCTTGTCGAGTATAGGTCCTTTGGCAGCCGGGGCGTTGGTGCTGTCGAGTCCTGACAGACCAGCCAGTTTGGCTTCCTCACTTCCTGTCTTGAACACGCCGTCGGCCACGAGCTGAGGCGCCAGCCATTCATCAGAGCCTTTAGGCTTACGGCTCACCCAGATGCACACATCAGGGTTGCGCTCCTTAGTTCCGCCGAAGTAAGTTGCCACAAGGTCGCCCTTGCTTGTCTCTGCTATCGTGGCAGAATGGCACTCGGGGAATGATGCCGACTTATACAGAAACTCGTCAGAAACTACGGCTTTGCCGGTCATGGGCATATCGGCAGTAATGTCGTATTTGCCCGAACCGATGTTCCTGATGCTGCCGTCGGGCATGTGCAGTTCGGCAGTGGTGTTGGCCGGAATCTCAACGTGCCATATCAGCTTGCCCGCCTTCTTGTGCCAGCGGCTTACTATTGTGCCGTAGATAGACTTGTAAGACGCGTTGATGTCGTCAATCTCGTCGACGTTGAACGCTGGCTTCATCACGATATGCTTAAAGCCCGGCTTGTTCTCGTCAGAGTTAATGCCTGCCACATCCTCATAGATCCACGACACGAGGTCGCCGAGCAGCATGACGTGGTTGCCGCTGTTCATCCACGGATTGGCAGTGTCGCCGTTCCACAGTTCCCATATCGTTGTGGCTCCGTTCTCGGCCATGTAGCCCCAGCTCGGATACTTCTTGTTGGTTGCCAGCAGCCATGCCATGTCGCCGCGGCCCATGTCGGTTAGTCCGTGCATAAGCCACTGCACGCCTATCACGCCGCAAGATATGGCTCCCTTGTTAAGTGTGATGATGTTGTGTATGATGTTCTTCTCAACCTCGCCGCGCACATAGTCGTCGTCAATCATGCCGAACGCCAGCGGAAGAAGGTTGGCAGTAACCGTGTTGTTGCCGTAGAACGTGCTGTCGGGATAGAGCATAAGACCCGGCACCTCAGCCGTGTTGCGGTTTATGGTGAGGAACTTCTTGTTGAAAGCATCCTTCACTCGCGCTGCCTCTGCGCTGAACTCAGCAGCGTCTGCCGGCTTGTCAAGAATTGTGGCAAACCTCTCCATCATCTTATTCAGTCTGTAATAGTAGGCCGTAGCAATGAGAGTGCCGTCGGTTACGCGCTTGGGGTCGCGGCTGTGTATCAGCTTTATGTCCTCAGGCGGCACGCACCAGTCGCCGTATTTGTCGCGCGGCATCAGTCCGTCCTTGCCATACTGATATTTCATGTGGCCGAGCCAGCGCTTCACGTTGCCGTAGAAGCGGCTCATAGGTTCGGCGTCGCCATACTGGTTATACATCATCTCGAGCGAGAAGGGCAGGGCAGAAGGCCATGTTATGTTGTCAGAATAATAGTTCCAGTAGGCAGGAGCCACGTCGGGTATGCAGCCGTCTTCACGCTGAGCCTCGGTTATGTCGCGTGCCCACTTGGCATAGAGAGCGTTGTTGTTGAATATGAAAGCCTCGCCGAAACATCCGCGCACACGGTCGCCAAGCCACGGCTGACGCTCGTCGCGCTGCGGACAGTCAACGGGCATGCCCTTATAGTTGCCCAAGATGCCCCACATGGCGTTATTGTAAACCTTGTTGAGTATGGTGTCGGCACATTCAAATGAGCCTGTCAACTCCATCTCGTCGCTTACCACTTCGCCCACGATGCCGTCAGCAGTTACATCGTCAAGACCTGTAATCTCGGCATAACGGAAGCCGTGATATACAAACGTAGGAGCCCACCAGCGGCCGTCCTCGTTGCCGGCAGCAACATAATAGTCGGTTGTAAACGCGTTGCGCAGATTCTTTGTGAACAGACTTCCGTCCTCGTTGAGCTTCTCGGCATACTGAATCTTCACGCTGTCGCCGGCATTTACGCCGCCTATGCGCAGCTTTATCCAGCCCGCCATGTTCTGTCCCATGTCTATGATGTAGCCCTTGCCGCGCTTAGTTACGCTCACGGGCTTCATGGTCTTCACCACATTCATGTTGGGACTCATCGCTCCGCGCAGCGTTCCCGTAGGTATGCCCACGCGCTCTGCCGCCATCCATTTAGAGTCGTCGTAGCCCACAGAAGTCCATGCGCCCAGTTCTTTGCGGGCGTCATATATCTCGCCGTCGTACTCGTTGTTGGAGCGTATCGCACCGTCGGGATTCAGTTTCCATTTGTTGCTCGACGAGATAACCTTCTTCTTGCCGTCTGCAAACTCAATGACGAGGTTAAGACGGAGCTTGGGATAGCCGAAGTTGGCTATCTTGTAAGGCTTCTTCTTCTGCTGCATGGTGTAGAAGCGTCCGTTGCCAAGAGTTACGCCAATGGCGTTCTTGGCGGTCAGCATCTGTGTAACGTCGAACGCATTATACAGCACCGTCTTGCGATAGTCGGTAGGAGCAGGTGCCAGAACCTGGTCGCCCACTTTCTGTCCGTTGATGTATGCCTCATACATGCCTAGTCCGCTGATGTAGAGCGTAGCACGCTTTACGGGCTTGTCAAGGTCGAATTCGGTGCGCAGATAGCGCGAGCTGAGCTTGCTGTGCACGTCCTCAACGTCCCACGGCATTGCCTTCTCAAGACCAATCCATTGTCCGCTCCAGTCGGCTTCGTTGAGCAGTCCGACGTTCCACATTGCCGTCTCGCTCCAGTCAGACTCGCCTTTTGTCGTTGTAACCTTCACGCGCCAGTAGCATGGTGTGTTGCTGCGCAGCTCTTTGCCCGCATATCTTATCCATTGCGACTGGTCGCCCTCGAGCGTTGCGTCCCAGAGGTCGCCTTCAAGCTTTGCGGCCTTTTCAGGTGTTGAGGCTACGATTATGCGGCACGACGTCTGCATCACGTCGTTCTCGTCCGATGTTATCATCCATCCCAGCCGCGGCTGTGGCGTGTCGATGCTCATCGGGTTGACCATGCGTTCCGTCTTCAGTCCGGTCACGGCAACGGGGAACGACGCCTTACGTCCGTTCTTCTTCTTTGCCGCGGGAGCCGTCATGCACAGACACAAGGCCAGGGCCGCCAATAATATTTTTCTAAACATGATATTAATATATTGTAGTTAAAGTAGCATTTTTAAGTGAAGAACGAAAAGTGAAGAGTGAAAAATCCAAATGCCTTGTAGCTTTTTCTCGCGAGTACTACGTTAGCTAATCTGTCGGCGGATTTGCAATCCGCCGGAATTAAGTATAAGGATTTTCAATCACTAGTGTTCGAAAGATTATTTTATTCATGTTATGTTGCAATGGCTAAAATCCGTTTTACGGAATTCTTGCCTTCAGCCGGATGTCACCATTCTGTTTGTCCGCATTACCGCCATTTAGCACGACCATAAGTTGACAGACCCAATCTTGCATCTCCATAAAGAACATGAATTTGCCTATAGAGAATCCCAGGCCGTTCTCAC